>ERZ791934.59-NODE-59-length-133906-cov-5.523567_pt1 | contig 133906 bp, 128 predicted proteins | sample MGYA00510125_ERZ791934 | MGnify/ENA primary metagenome ERZ791934 (study PRJEB30046, sample SAMN00993240) | human gut metagenome | study: EMG produced TPA metagenomics assembly of the A metagenome-wide association study of gut microbiota in type 2... | reverse complement strand
TTCAGGCTGAAAAGGAGCTTGTGGCGGTCACAGGGGGTATAGTATCTGCTGCTGTTTTAAGTTTCAGACGTCTTGCTGAAAATATTTTCTCCGAAAAAGGCGGTATCAGCGGAAAGCTTTTGGACGATACAGGAAAACTCATAATTTTGAGACATATCCTTAATAAAAATAAAGATAAGCTTAAGTACTTTGGAGTGGTATGTTCAAGGCAGGGCTTTATCAGCCGTTTGGGTGACACTTTGAGCGTTTTTTCCACACAGGGTATTTATCCGGAAGATATAGAAAATTATTCAAAAGCCTTTCCTGAGGAAAGTGCAATGGCTCTTAAGCTTCAAGATACGGCTTTGATATATTCCGAATACAGAGAATTCATAAAAACAAGGTATGTTTCATCCGATGATATGCTAACCATAGCCGCCCAAAGAATGACGGGAGCCAAATATATTGAAGGTGCGGAAGTGTGGCTGGACGGATTTTACGGCTTTACCCATCAGGAGTACGAAATGATAGGAAAGATGCTGTCAGCCTGTAAAAACGTTACCGTTACGTTAAATATGGACCCTAAATATGCCGTTAGGGAAAAACTGAATATGGAAAATATGTTTTTCGAGCCTTGGGATACAATGATGAGGCTGAAAAAAATATGCTCGGATAAAAATATATCCTTGGAAAAGAATATATATCTTACGGATACCCACTATTCCTCAAAGGGAATGGAAACTCTGGAAAAAGAATATCCCAAATGGAATGTAAACAGTTCTTCCGATAACAGCGGCATAGGCATTTTAACGGCGTCAACGGTGCCTGAGGAGATAAATATGTGCGCCTCCAGGATAATAAGCTATGTCCGTGATAAAGGCCTCAGATACAGGGACATCGCAGTAACTGCCAGAACCCTTGATGATTATGAAGAAAATATAAGACTGATATTTTCACACTATGGCATACCGCTTTTTATGGATACAAAAAGAACCGTTATGGGACAGGCCTATACAGAACTTCTACTGTCTATAGTTGATATGACTGCTGACAATCTGTCCTATGAATCTGTATTCAGATGCCTAAAAACAGAACTTACTCCGCTTTTGAGGGATGAGCGTGATATTTTGGAAAACTATGTTGTCAGATACGGTATAAAGGGCAGCGAATGGCTTAAGGAAAGATGGCAGCTTGGATTTGAAAATGAGGATACAAGCGAAAAGGAAGATATAATAAACGATATAAAATGCAGAGCCATAGGACCGTTTATTGATTTTTATAAAACCTTCAGAAAAGGAAAACACAGTGTTAAAGAAATCACAGTTAAACTCTATGAGGTTATAGAGGCGATGAATGTGGCAGAAATGCTGTCACAAAAATCAGAAAATGCTGAAAATGACGGAGACCTTGACAAGGCGCAGGAATATATCAGATGTTTTGAACTCATAAGTGAACTGCTTGAAAATATGACAAAACTTCTTGGCGATGATGAAGTAAGTATTAAGGAATACGGCGAAATACTGCAGGCCGGCCTTGGAGGTCTTAAAATGGGTATCATACCCGCCGGCATAGATGCCGTAATGGTTGGAGATATTGAAAGGTCAAGGCTTCCGGACATAAAAGCGCTGTTTGTAGTGGGAGTAAATGAGGGAGTTATACCGTCAAATAATTTTGATACGGAAAATCTTTTTAACGAGAGGGAAATATCTGCCCTTGAGGAAATAGGAGCGGAAATGCCCCACAGCGGAGCAAGACTTGCCTTTGAGGAACAGTATTTAATTTATATGGGCATAACAAGGCCGTCTGAGTTTTTATGCCTATGCAGAAACAAAAATGACTTTGACGGAAGGGAGACAAGGCCTTCATCTATTATAGGAAAGATTGAAAAGATTTTCCCTGAAATAGTTGAAGAAGAGTTTGACGCGCTTTCGTTGAAATCATTGGACAGGCCTATACCTGCTCTGCACAGACTGGGTGAGGGATTTTCAAAAGACAGCGCCATATGGCAGGAGACTGCGGACTGGCTCATAAACGAAAAGGAATACAGAGACAGGGCGCTGATGATTAAAAACGGCATAAATTCTAAAAATATTGAAGAAAATTTAAGCAGAAAAAATCTCAATATACTTTATGGAAGCAAGCCCTATACGAGTGTATCAAGGTTGGAGACTTTTGCGAAATGTCCTTTCAGCTATTTTGCCCAGTATTCATTAAATGCGAAGCCAAGAAAGATATATGAGATAAAAACTCCTGATATAGGTTCAATTTTCCATAAGGTACTGGAAAAAATAATATGGCAGATGAAAGAAGAAGGACTTACCTGGCAGACCATAAGCGAGGAGAGGGCGAAGGAAATTACCGAAAATATAATAGACGAAATGATACCCGAACCTGAAAATAAAATTCTGCTCAGTACGGCTGCCTATTCATATCTTGTAAAAAGGATTAAGAGAATAACGGGAAGAGCTGTTTTTGCTCTGAGAAAGCATATGAAATCAGGCAAATTTGAGACTTTCGGCAGTGAAATAACATTCGGTACGGGTGAACTGCCCGCCATAGCCGTAGAAATGCCGGACGGCAGAGACATACTTCTGCGCGGCAAGATAGACAGAGTAGATATTTATAGAAAAGAAGGCAGTGCGTATATAAAAATAATAGACTATAAATCAGGCACGCAGCAGTTCAGCCTGTCTGATATTTATTACGGCCTACAGCTTCAGCTTTTGCTGTATATGGATGCGTTTATTAAAACTGGAAAGGTTTTAATAAAAGACGAGCCTGATATTGGAGGAGTATTCTATTTCAGAGTTATGGACCCGGTAATAAAGGATTCGGAATTAAAGGGACTTCAGCCTGAGCAGATACTTTATAAAAAATTCTGTATGTCAGGACTGGCCAGCAGTGAGCCCGATGTGCTTGAAGCACTGGATGCGGACCTTTCTCCCGGGGCGTATTCTGACATCATAAGCATATACAAAAAGAAAGACGGCTCTGTGAGCGGTTCGGCGGTAAATAAAGAATTTTATAAATCGCTTATGGACTATACACTTGCTAAAGCAGGGGAGATAGGTAAAAATATAACAGACGGAGACGTCAGTATAAGTCCTGTTTTAAACGGAAAGAGGCTTCCATGCGACTTCTGTGAGTACAGACCCATATGCTGTTTTGATGAAAGAAACGGAAATAAGCAGAGAAAACTGAAAAAGCTTTCAGCGGATGAAGTATGGGACGGGGTCTTGTCCGGCAAAAAAAACAATCCGGAAGCCTGATAGTTTGTTAATTGTTAAATTTGTATAAGAATTAAAACATTGATTGTTTGTTTGTTACAAAACTAACACTCGATGGTTATGTGCAAATACAACTAAAAATAGCCTGTTTAGGAATACTGTTTTTGTAAGCATTGGTATTTTTGCTTAATTAAGCATAAAAAATGGGCCGAAATAGATTTGAAATATGTTAAAAACTGCTGTAGAAATACTTGACCGTATATTGTATACTAACATCATCAAATACGAAACACCTGATGTTTAGTAATTGTGTTTGGAGGCGGTAAATATGAAAAATATTTCAAATATATTGTTACTTATAATCTCTCTTCTTTTTATTGTGACGGCTATTGCTATCATTCCGATGGCATCTACCATCCAGAACCTCGCATTCGTAGTTATGGTACTTGTCATAGTTGGTTTGTTCGGCGTAATAAGATTCATTGCATATAGGACAGCAATGAGATAACTGTCACAAACGACAATCAAAGGTCTGTGTTATTGCACAGACCTTTTTTGTTTATCGGAGCAAATTCACTAATCGGATTAAAAGAGGTTATTATTAACAAAAATGCTGGTACTACCAATTATAGCATTTAGCTATAAGTGTATTAAAAAATAAACAATCTCTAAAAAATTATGTATTAACAATAAAACAATGGGTAAATTGGTATATAATTCTTGTGCATATTTTGCGAAACAGTGAAAGCTTCATTTGTATACATCGTATAAATGGATTTGACATTTGAACATTTATTACATATAATTTGATGTATAGGTTCAGTGCGGATTATACATAATTATGGAAATGTAGGGCGTATTGTCTGAGCTGAAAAAAATATTTTTTATATACTTATAATATGATATTAATCAGCTTATGCTGTTAATATATAAAGTCTATGCAAAAGAGGTGAGGAAAGAATGGCGTTAGACATTATAAAAGATATTGTTAATGCTGAGGCCAAAGCAGACGAAATGATTAAAAACGCTGAGGCTGATGCGGCGTCACTCAAATCGGAAGCTGAAAGAAAAGGCGAAGAAATCATTGCCGAAGCTCGGCAAAAATCAAAAACTGCATTGAACGATGTCTCAAAAGCGGCAATTGAAGAAAGCAGAGATAAGGCGGAAGAAATCGCACGGCAGGCTGAACTTGATTGCAAAAAGGTTAAAGAATCGGCGGCCGCCAGAATGGAACAGGCGGTAAATGCTGTAATTGGAAAGGTTGTGGGAACTAATGGCAATAGTTGAGATGAGTAAACTTTCTGTTATTTGTCTGAACAGCCAGAAGAAAAGATTTATTAAAGAATTAATGGATTTGGGTATCGTTGAGATAAACAAACCAGAAGGAAATTCTTCAGAAAATCCTATTCCCGAAGGCACTTTTATAGCAAATAACAGCGCCGAGGTATCTCATCTTGATGCACAGATCGCCGTTTACGGCACGACTCTTGATACTCTCAACAGCTATTATGAGGGAAAAAGCCCGCTGATAAAGACCAGAAAAGAAGTTCTGGCCGATGACTTTGCAAAAGAAGTTGAACAGAATGAAGGCTATGTTGAAAAAATGGCATCGGAAACTTCCGAGGCTGCCAAAAAAATAGCCGAAAACAGAAACGAAATTAACAGACTGTCACTTCTTGTAAAGGGACTTGAACCATGGAAAGACCTGGACCTTCCTCTTGAGAAGACCAAAACTAAATCGTCTTTCATATTTATGGGAACGGTTCCTGCAAAGACAAATATGGAAACACTTATTACCAGCGTTCTTCAAGAGGCACCGTCAGCGGTCATACAGAAAGTAAGTTCTGATAAACTTCAGACATACCTCTGTTTTATCTGTCTTAAAGAAGAGAAACCAAAGGTTTTGGAAACTCTCAGACAGTTCAGCTTTTCTGTCGTTTCACTTGGAGAAAATATCGGTACTGCGGCCGAAGCCACAGAATCATATACTAAAAAGATAGAAGCTCTTCAAAAAGAAATCGAAGAAAAAGAAGAAAAGCTCAAAGAACTTGCTAAGGAAAGGGAAAAAGTGGAATATGTCTATGACGACCTGCTCATCAAACGTGACAGAGCTAAGGCTGTCGGAGATATGATAAACACTAAAAAAGTATTCTGTTTTGACGGCTGGCTCCCCACTCAGGAGGCAGATAAAGTTAAAAAGATACTTGATAAATACGGCTGCTATTATGAAATAAGCGAGCCGATAAAAGATGAGGAGACACCTATTCTTTTAAAGAATAATAAATTTGCCACACCCTTTGAGGCGGTAACGGAAATGTATAGTCTTCCTCTCGCAACGGAAGTTGACCCTACGCCTATAATGGCACCATTCTATTTCATATTCTTCGGACTTATGCTTTCAGATGCGGCATACGGAATAATTCTGGCGGCTGCCTGCTTTGCAATAATGAAGAAGTTCAAACTTGAAGGAACTATGAAAAAGATGGTAAACCTCCTGTTCTGGGGCGGTGTATCGACATTCATCTGGGGTGCTATATTCGGCGGTTGGTTCGGAGATGCCGTATCCGTATTCTCTAAGACTTTCCTCGGACATGAAGTAACCATAAATCCTATATGGTTTGACCCCCTCGAGGAGCCTATGACTCTTCTTATTTTCTCAGTAATATTAGGAGCCATACATTTGTTTGTAGGTATGGCAATTCAGGCATATATGCTTATTAAGAGCGGTAAACCCTGGGATGCACTTTTTGATATCGGTTTTTGGTATCTGCTTCTTATAGGACTTGTTCTTTTTGCAGCCGGCGGTTCTGTAGCCGCTGTACTTGCAACGGTAGGTAAATGGATGGCTATTGTCGGTGCAGTAGGCATACTTGTTACCGGAGGCAGAAACAAAAAAGGTTTCGGAAAGATCACAGGAGGTTTGGGAAGCCTTTACGGTATAACAGGATATCTTTCGGATGTTCTCTCATACTCAAGACTTCTTGCCCTTGGACTTGCTACCGGTGTTGTTGCCAAAGTTATAAATATACTTGGTTCACTGGCCGGAAGCGGAATAGTAGGACTCATTGTATTTATTGCAGTTTTTCTTTTTGGTACGGTATTCAACCTTGCCATCAACGCTCTTGGAGCTTATGTACATTCATGCCGTCTTCAGTATGTAGAATTCTTTGGTAAATTCTATACTGGCGGTGGAAGGGGATTTGCTCCTCTCAATAGAAAAACAAAATTCGTAAAGATAATCGATAAGGAGGATTAACAATATGAATGGTTTATTAAGCGGTGAAGTATTAGCTTGTTTTGGTGCTGCGATCGCTGCAGGTCTTGCAGGTATCGGAAGTGCTGTTGGTGTAGGTATTGCTGGTCAGGCAGCAGCGGGAGTCGTTTCAGAGGATCCCAACAAATTCAGTAAAGTGCTCGTGCTCCAGGCTCTTCCCGGAACACAGGGTATTTATGGACTTCTTATTGCTTTCATTATAATGGTTAAGATCGGTCTTCTTGGCGGAGACGGAATGGTAGACCTCACAGTAGCTCAGGGAGCATCAATTTTTGCAGCAGCTCTTCCTATGGGTATCGTTGGTCTTATCTCAGCTATTTCACAGGGTAAAGCAGCTGCTTCAGGTGTTATGCTCGTAGGAAAGAAACCCAACGAACTTTCAAAAGGTATGCTTTTTGCAGCTATGGTTGAGACATACGCAGTTCTTGCACTTCTTGTTTCATTCCTTATGCTCAACAGCATCCAGTTATAATAAAGTTAAGAGAAGGAGGATACTCCTATGAATGATGGCAAAATTATTATTGACAAAATAATAGCCGATGCTGATGAGACAGTTAAGAAAATTATGGCTGACGCTAAGGAAGCAGCCGACGCCATAATAAAGGAAGCTGAAGACAAGGCAGCCAAAGAAATGGCTAAAAGCGACAGGGTAGTGGCAGAAGAGAAAGAAAAACTCTATGCTAAACAGATATCCAGCGCTGAAATGCAGGCAAAAAAAGCTGTCCTTGCCCAGAAACAGCAGATACTTGAAGAAGTAATAGAAGAAGCTGAAAAACGCCTTGTTAATCTTCCTGATGCCCAGTATGTTGAGGTAATAGGAAAGATGCTTGATAATATGGATAAGAGTCTTGGAACAGAGGTTATCGTATCCGAAAAGGACAGAACAAGACTTGGTGATGTTATCAAGGAAAAGGGCTTTGTTATTTCTGATAAAACAGCTGATATAAACGGCGGTCTTATCATCAGAAACGGAGATATTGAATATAATTATTCTTTCGGCTCAATAATTTCCATTGAAAAAGAGGAAATTCAGCAGATCGCAGCAAAAATACTTTTTGAATAAGGAGGGGTATATATGTCAAAACATAAGATTTACCCTTTCGCAGTTGCGGTAGTGCGTTCCAAAGAAAATAACCTGGTTTCCAAGGATAAACTTATGCAGATGGCAGAGGCTCCTACAGCTGAGGAAGCTCTCAGAATATTATCCGAAAGCGGATACGGTTCACTTCCTGCAGATGAGATACATGATTTTGAAAAACTTCTGTCAGCCCAGCTTTCAGACGCATATAGGTCCCTTGCAGGACTTATACCCGATGATAAACTGGTGGATATTTTCCTTTATAAGAACGACTATCATAACATAAAAGTACTTATAAAGCAGACGGTATCCGGCACAGACGGAAGTGCATATCTCATTGACGGAGGAACTGTTTCCCTTGATACTCTCAAAGCAGCCTTTGAGGAAAGAAAGTTCACGGATCTTCCTGATCTTGATATAGCGGCAGTCAATGAAGCCATGGAGGAATATGCCAAGACTAAGGACGGAAGATATATCGACCTGATACTTGACAGAGCCTGCTTTAAGACTATGGCCGAAGCTGCTCAGAAGTCTAAGAACGACTATGTAATAGGATATGTTGAGCGCCTTGCCGATGTTACAAATATAAAAACATTTATAAGAATAAAAAGACGCGGCAAAAACTTCAAAATATTTGAAGATGCCTATGTCAGCGGAGGAAGCCTTGACCTTGAGACATTTGCGGAGGCTTATGAAAGTGATAATCCGGAAGCGGTGCTTACAGGAAGAGGATACGATCAGGTTTGTAAAGACTTTATGACTGAAAGCTTTACAAAATTTGAAAAAAACTGCGATGATTTTATAATGTCTTATGTTAAGGACGCAAGATATAAATCTCTTACACCGGAACCTATCGTAGGATATATAATCGGAAAAGAGACTGAAATAAAATGCGTCAGGATCATAATGACCTGTAAACTTAATAATATTGATACAGAAACAATCAAAGAAAGGGTGAGAGAGTCTTATGTCTAAAGTTGGAATAATTGGCGATAAAGACAGCGTAATGGGATTCCTCGCTCTTGGTATTGACACATTCACCGCATATGAGCCTGATGAGATTAAAAGAACGATACACAGGCTGGTTGAGGAGGATTATGCCATTATATATATAACCGAACAGGCAAGTCTGCTTGCTAAAGACTTTATCGCAAGATATAAGGACAATCCGCTTCCGGCGATAATTGTAATCCCGGGAATCGGAGGCAGCATGGGACTTGGCATGAATGAAATCAGAGAATCCAGCAAACGAGCTATCGGAGTGGATATTCTGTTTAATGACTGAGAGTGAGGTTGAAGACAAAAATGAAGACAGGTACAGTAGTAAAAGTATCAGGTCCCCTCGTAATTGCGGAGGGAATGAGAGATGCTAATATGTTTGACGTTGTACGTGTTTCAGAAAAGCACCTTATCGGTGAAATAATAGAAATGCACGGAGACAGAGCGTCAATTCAGGTATATGAGGAAACAAGCGGTCTTGGACCCGGTGAACAGGTAGTATCAACAGGTATGCCCATGAGCGTTGAGCTTGGCCCCGGCCTTATCTCAACTATCTACGACGGTATACAGAGACCCCTTGAAAGTTTATATAAAGCAAGCGGCAACAACATTCAGAGAGGTGTCGAAGTTCCTTCCCTTGACAGAGAGAAAAAATGGGACTTTGTACCCCGTAAGGCTGTAGGCGACAAGGTAGTTGCCGGAGACATTTTTGGTGTTGTTCAGGAAACACCCGTTGTTGAGTGCCGTATAATGGTTCCCTGGGGAATAAGCGGAACAATCAAGGAAATAAAAGAAGGCAGCTTTACTATTGAAGAAACAGTTGCCGTAATAACAGACGAAAAGGGCAACGACGTTCCTGTAACTATGATGCAGAGATGGCCCGTTCGTAAAGAAAGACCCTATAAGGAGAAGAGAACTCCCGATACACTTCTTGTAACAGGACAGCGAGTAATCGATACATTCTTTCCCATAACAAAGGGTGGTGTAGCTGCTATTCCCGGACCTTTCGGAAGTGGTAAAACAGTTACACAGCATCAGCTGGCAAAATGGTCAGACGCTGATATAGTTGTATATATCGGCTGTGGTGAACGTGGAAACGAAATGACAGACGTTCTTAACGAGTTTCCTGAACTTAAGGACCCCAGAACAGGGGAATCACTTATGCAGAGAACAGTTCTTATAGCAAATACATCAGATATGCCCGTTGCTGCTCGTGAGGCATCAATTTACACAGGTATAACAATTGCCGAGTATTTCAGAGATATGGGATACAGTGTAGCCCTTATGGCTGACTCTACATCAAGATGGGCAGAGGCCCTTCGAGAGATGAGCGGACGTCTTGAGGAAATGCCCGGTGAAGAAGGTTACCCTGCATACCTTGGAAGCCGTCTTGCCCAGTTCTATGAAAGAGCCGGACGTGTATACTGTCTCGGAAGCGATACAAGAGAAGGTACTCTTACAGCCATCGGTGCCGTATCACCTCCCGGTGGTGATACATCAGAACCCGTTTCACAGGCTACTCTTCGTATCGTAAAAGTATTCTGGGGACTTGATGCATCACTTGCTTATAAACGTCACTTCCCCGCTATCAACTGGCTTACAAGTTATTCACTTTATCAGGATAAGGTTGATGCATGGGCAGATAAGCACGTTAACGAAAACTTCTCAGAACAGAGAACAGAGGCTATGAAGCTTCTCCAGACTGAGGCAGAACTTCAGGAAATCGTACAGCTGGTCGGTGTTGATTCACTTTCAGCTCCAGACAGACTTATTCTTGAGGTATCACGTTCAATTCGTGAGGACTTCCTGCATCAGAACTCATTCCATGATGTAGATACATTCACATCACTGCTTAAACAGTACAGACTTCTTGAGCTTATACTTCATTTCTACCATAAGGCAGGAAAAGCAATAGAGCAGAATGTAAGCATACACAAGCTTATTCAGATACCTGCGCTTGAGAAGGTCGGCCGTGCTAAATATATAAGAGAAAGATATGTAACAAAGGAATATGATGAGATACTTGCCGAAATCGACTCAGAAATCGACGAACTCATAAAAGAGGGGGCTGAGGAATTATGATAAAAGAATATAGATCCATTCAGGAAGTTGCCGGCCCTCTTATGCTTGTTACAGGAGTTGAAGGCGTTAAATATGACGAGCTTGGAGAGATTGAACTTTCAAGCGGAGAAACAAGAAGATGCAAGGTTCTTGAGGTAAACGGAGATTCAGCGCTTGTTCAGCTTTTCGAGAGCTCAACAGGTATCAACCTTGCGGAAAGTAAAGTAAGATTTTTAGGAAAGTCACTGGATTTCGGAGTTTCACCCGACATTCTGGGACGAGTATTCAACGGTATGGGAAAACCCATCGACGGTGGTCCCGAAATAATACCTGAAAAGAGAATGGATATAAACGGCGCACCTATCAACCCTGACGCCAGAGAATATCCTTCAGAGTTCATACAGACAGGTGTTTCAGCCATTGACGGACTTAACACTCTGGTAAGAGGACAGAAACTTCCCATATTCTCAGGTTCAGGTCTTCCTCATTCACAGCTTGCCGTACAGATTGCTAGACAGGCAAAGGTTAGAGGAACAGATTCAAAATTCGCGGTTGTATTCGCCGCTGTAGGTATCACATTCGAGGATGCCGAGTTCTTCATTGAGGACTTTAAAAAGACAGGCGCCATTGACCGTTCAGTCGTATTTGTAAACCTTGCCAACGACCCTGCTGTTGAGCGTATATCAACACCTCGTATGGCACTTACAGCCGCTGAATATCTTGCATTTGAACAGGGTATGCACGTCCTTGTAATCATCACGGATATTACAAACTATGCTGAGGCCCTTCGTGAGATTTCAGCCGCTAAGAAAGAGGTTCCCGGCCGTAGAGGATATCCCGGATACCTTTACACAGACCTTGCTACAATGTATGAAAGAGCCGGAAAGATAAGAGGCAAGGACGGTTCAATAACAATGATACCTATCCTTACAATGCCTGAAGATGATAAGACACATCCTATCCCTGACCTTACAGGATATATCACAGAGGGACAGATAATTCTTTCAAGAGACCTTTACAAGAAGGGTATCCAGCCTCCTATAAACGTACTTCCTTCACTTTCACGTCTGAAGGATAAAGGTATAGGTAAAGGCAAGACCCGTGAAGACCATGCGGATACAATGAATCAGCTTTTTGCCGCTTACTCAAGAGGTAAGGACGCAAAAGAGCTTATGGCTATCCTTGGTGAATCAGCACTTTCAGACATAGATAAACTCTATGCTAAATTTGCCGATGAATTTGAGAAGGAATATGTATCCCAGGGATTCAGAACAGACCGTTCAATTGAGGAAACTCTTGATATAGGCTGGAAACTTCTCAGAATACTTCCTAAGAGTGAGCTCAAACGTATAGGCGATGACTATCTTGACAAGTATTATTCAGAAAATGAATAATATATCGCTTTTGAAAGGAGTGATAGAGATTGGCAAGATTAAATGTTAATCCTACGCGAATGGAGCTTGCGAGACTTAAAAAACTTCTTGCTACTGCTACCAGAGGACATAAACTTCTCAAGGATAAACTTGATGAACTTATGAAGCAGTTCCTTGACATCGTAAGAGAGAATAAAAAACTCCGTGAAGAAGCCGAGGCCGCTCTGGGAGAGGCATATAAGAGTTTTATTATCGCAAGGGCGGTAATGAATGAGGAATATATGGGCGAATCACTTATGCTGCCCGGAAATTCTGTAGAGGTTTCAGTAAGTGAGAAAAATATAATGAGCGTGCTTGTACCTCAGTTTAAGTTTAATATGGCTGATAACGAAAAAGCAGACGTATGCCCCTATGGCTATGCATTCACATCCGCAGAACTTGACGGAGCCGTTGAATCTTTTTCGGAAGCTATGCAGCCCTTATTAAAGCTTGCTGAAAGCGAAAAAAGCGCTCAGCTCCTTGCGCAGGAGATTGAAAAAACAAGAAGGCGTGTTAATGCCCTTGAAAACGTAATGATTCCTAACTATGAGGAAACAATAAAATATATCAAAATGAAACTCGAAGAAAATGAAAGAGCCGGCACAACAAGAATGATGAAAGTTAAAGATATGATTGCTGCCAAGGCCATCGAGGAAAGAAGAATGCGTGACGAATTACAGCTTAAAAAAGCTGAAAAGGAAATGGCATAATTCTGTTTTGTATATAAAAAGGCTGTCTGTTTATGCAGACAGCCTTTTATATTTAATTTCAGTTTATTCCGTTATAGAGATTGATAATGAGTCCCCAGGTTACGGGTCCTGCAACACCTGAGACAGGTATTCCGTACATTCTTTGAATAGCAGATACTGCCTCTTTAGTCTTTTCTCCAAATACACCGTCTACAGTCACACTGGGTATGGAAGGATAGGCCTGTGAGATTTTTTCAAGAAAAGTTTGAAGTCTTCTGACATCATCATTGGTGATACCTTCTGAAAGTACATAACCCGGATAAACTATCTCTGCTTCACTCTTATATTCTTCAGGAATGGAGTTGATTGAAGTCTTATAGGCTGATGAAAGAGCCTTCCATGTATCTCTTCCTACGATTCCGTCGGGAACAAGCCCAAACATTTCCTGGAACGCAATAACGGCTTCTTTGGTTTTAGGTCCGAAGTATCCGTCTACGTTGATGTTTGGTATCTGAGGATAGAAATAAGCCACAATATTCAAATAATACTGCAGGGTCTTTATATAATCACCACTCATACCTTCTTTAAGCAGTGAAGGATATATTGGCTCAACTTCATCGAAGGTAAGGTTTTCGGCAGTCAGCTCAGCCAGCTTTTTAACGCCGTTATATACGTTTTTGATTCTGTACCAGGTGGATTTACCTACGATACCGTCCTGAGCAAGGTTAAATATATTCTGAAATCTTTTAACGGCAGCCTCCGTCTGTGCGCCAAATATGCCGTTGGGGTCATTTATTTTAGGAATAGACGGATAGGCGTCCGCAATACGGTTAAGCTGCTGCTGGATAGTTTTTACTTCATTTCCGCTGCTTCCAAGCTTAAGGGGAAAGCCCGGATATGATTCAACATTAGGACGGATGGGGGCGTTTTTGATTATGGCAATGTCATCTCCGTAATAAAATTGGAGTATCTCAAGGGGAGTATAGCCCTGCTCGGCAAGGGTGACGGTTCCCCATTGGGAAAGACCGTCGCATCTGCTGGTTGTACCGTTGCAGTAAGCCGTAAAAAGTGGTGAAACACTGCCTTCACGTACAACATAGTTATTAAATATCTCGTCAACTATACGGGAAATGTTTTCAAATACTTCTCTGTCTTTTACAAAATATTGGTCATACTGTGTAGTATTTGTTATATCAAAGTCATATCCCTTGCTTCTGTACCATTCGGTATATACACGGTTAAGAGCATAGGAAATCTGAGCATATATGTTGGCTCTTATGGCGCTTTCAGGCCAGGTAGGATATATTTCACTGGATGCGACATTTTTTATATAATCCAAAAAATTTACAGTTACGTTTTCTGCCGGCTGATCGGGAAGTCCCAGATGAACCGTGATGGTTTCAGGTATATACGGCAGCCCTTGTACTGACATAGCAATCCTCCTTAAAGATTATTATAGCTTCTTTCATATACAGGTGTGTTGTTTTTTACATTTGATGCACCTAAATCGGGCTTGAGGTCAACTGCCTGAATAGAAGTTATGCCGTCAAAAACGGGCACATCATAAAAAACAGAGTCAAGATAGCCTTCTTTTGATACCCTTATGTCATATGAGGAATAGGGCGCCATATTTCCGGGTACCATTGACAATGCCTTTTCAGGAGTAGGGAGGGGGACGGCTTCTGTTTTTCCGTCACCGTCGGTCTTAAGAGTTTTGCCGATATATACATCTCCGCCTATATTTTTGCTTATTACTATTTCAGCATCTTTAACCGGTATTACACCCGTTGTTACCTGGAATTTTAAAAATCCTTCTTTAGGATTTTTTGTTATATAATCATTAAGAAGACCGGAAAAGTTATTGTTGTCAGCCTGTGATGCCTGCATTGATAAGATTTTATTATAGTTATTGGGATTCATTACACCCTCCGACAGAACAGATTATTTTATAATATTCCGAAAAAAAGATAATGTTACAAATTAAAAAAAGCTATTAATTATTTCATAATTAATTAAGACTTTCTTAATAGACATTTTGTTGTCAAATGCTATAATTATCTTACAAAGTTTTGAATTTGTCTATTTAATAGGAGATCCTGTTATGAAAAATTTTGCTGTAAATGCTATGGCATTAGGTGTAATAGCGGTTATGTCTGTATCTCAGCTGGCTTATGCGGCTGAAACAACAGAAAATGAAAAATTTAATGCTGTTGTAAACGGTACTGCTCTTGAAAATGAGGTATATGAAACAGAAGATGATGTTGTTATGTATCCTGTAAGGGAAATAAGCGAAATGCTTGGATATGACCTTAAATGGAATGCAGCAGACAACTCTTGTACAGTATCAGATGAAGACAGCAGCGCTACATTTACTGTTGGCGAGGATATATATACTTACGGAGACGGAAAGACAGCACAGCTTGGAGTTGCCGTTGAATTGAATGACGGATTATCATACGTTCCTTCTTCATTCTTAAGAGGATTTTTCGGTCTTGACGTTTCAGAGGAAAATAACGGAACAATAAATATCACAACAAGACCTGAAGTAATGCTTGAAGAAAACAACACAGTTACAGTAAATAAAGGTGAACTTTTCGGTGTCAGACTTGAATCCAATCCTTCTACAGGATATTCATGGAGTGTTGAAAAAAGCGATGATATAGTATTATTAAATACTATAGTTGACCAGGCTATGAATGATGAAGCTCCCGCAGGCACAAACGCTGTAGGCGCACCTGCAATGAATACTTGGGTTTACAAATGCGATGTACCCGGAGAGTACACATTAAAATATACATACGCTAGAAGCTTTGAAGAAAAGAGTACAGCTCAGACAGCTGAATTCAAAGTTGTTGTAACAGACGGAAACACTGAAACAGTTACAACAGAAAGCAAAGAGCTTGAAGCTAAAAAGGGTGAAAACTTTACAATAACTCTTGAGGAAAATGCATCTACAGGATATGTATGGACAGTTGAAAAAGACGATAAAATCGAGCTTGTAGAAACCGTTGAAGCTCAGGCTGAAAACACAGAAAATACAGAAGATAAAGTTGGCGTATCTGCTTCAAAAACATGGACATTCAAATGCGATGAAGCCGGCGAATATAAAATCAAATTTACCTGCGCAAGAATCGGTGAAGGAGAAACACCTGTAAAAGTAGTTGAGTACACAGTAACAGTAAAATGAATCGAATAACAAAAACCCGTCCTTAGTAACAAGGACGGGTTTTTATTATAATTCCGCACATTCATCTGTAGCAGAAGATGTATTCCATATAAAGTTATCAAGTTTTCTGCCAAAGAGCTTATCGGCTAATTTAACTGACCTTCCGACAAGTATGGCATGGATTATTGTACCTTCTCTGATTCCGTAAAGGGTTCCAAAGTAGGCAAAGGAAAGTATAACGGATATTGTAACGATTGTTATATCACAGACATTTTTGGCAGTGGGAAAGGGGATTTTAAATCTCTGCGCAACTGCCTGAGCAAGTCCCTCGGCCGGAAGAGCCATTACCTTTGGAGCCAGATAAACCTTTACGGCAGCACCAAGAAGGACGGCACTTACAAGAGTATATATTATCTGAAGCAGATATGTATCACAGGGAGGAAGTACCCTGTTTACCAGTGCAACCGCTGAATTAACAAAAAATCCGTAAATTATTGAGAGCAGTACCTGTATGAAATTTATAACTTTGAAATCCTTTCCGAGGAGTATCCACTGTATAAAAACAAATGATGCAAAAACTATGGCGGTCACAAGACCAAGATTTGCGTCAAGAATTAGGCTGATTTCATTGGGAAGGGAAGAATTTGGCGAAATTCCCAGGGGCGTCATTTTGGAAATGGCTATGGCAACCGCTGTGAAATATACACCTATCAAGTAAACGACTAATCTCTTAATAAACTGCAGATTTATGTTTTTCATTTATCATACTCCTTTTTTGAGAATTATGTTCTATATTATACAACAAGATTTTATGTCAAACAAGCTTTTTTGTTGTTGGTTTTTAAGTATTGTGGTAAAATTAATCAATAAATATGAAAAAAAGGAAGAAGAAAATGAAAACAGAAAGAAAATATACATCGGTAACAGTTACAGATAAGGCGGTAAGAGCGTTAAAAGGTGGACATCCATGGGTATTTGCTGACGAGATACTGGCAATAGAAGGCGGATATGAAAACGGAGATATAGTAGATGTTTTGTCTACTAAAAACAGATATATGGGCTCAGGCTTTATAAATGATAACTCCAAAATAAGAGTAAGGGTTATATCCGATAATGCCAACGACAAATTTGACGAAGCCTTTTGGGAAAGAAGGGTAAAATACGCCCTTGAATACAGAAAAACCGTTATGGGCAAAGATTTTGACTGCTGTAGGCTTATATTCGGAGAAGCTGACAAATTCCCCGGACTTACAGTAGACAGATTTGGCAGTGTCCTTGTTACACAGTGCCTCAGCCTGGGTATTGACAATATAAAGGATATGCTTTTCCCCATAATTGTAAGAACCCTCAGAAATATGGGAGAAACAATAGAAGTTTTATATGAAAGAAATGACGTAAAGATACGTGAAAAAGAAGGTATGGAAGAGTACAAGGCATTTTATGAAGGTGAAGGACTTCTGACAGATACCGACGGAAAGACCGTAATAGAGGAAAACGGCATCAAATATAATGTAGACTATATAAACGGCCAGAAGACAGGATTTTTCCTTGACCAGAAATATAACAGACTGGCAGCAGCTAAAATAGCTCCAGGCAAAAAGGTCCTTGACTGCTTTACCCATACGGGTGCCTTTGCCCTTAACTGTGCGGCTGCCGGAGCAGAAATGGTTACGGCTGTAGACGTATCCAAGGATGCCGTTGAGATGACAAGAAAAAATGCGGAACTTAACGGATTCAAAAATATGGATTTCGTATGTGCGGATGTATTTGAGCTTCTTACAGAGATAGCCGAGAGCGGCAAAAAGCCCTACGACTATATAATACTTGACCCTCCCGCATTTACAAAAAGCTCCGCTACGGTTAAAAACGCCGAAAGAGGATACAAGGAAATAAATATGAAGGCCATGAAGATACTTCCAAGGGGAGGATATCTTTCAACCTGTTCATGCTCTCATTTTATGAAAGACGAACTTTTCAGAAAAATGCTCCGCTCAGCGGCAGCAGATGCTGGAGTTGAGCTGAGACAGATAGAGGCCAGACAGCAGTCTCCCGACCATCCCATACTTTGGAATGTTCCCGAAACAGACTATTTGAAATTTTACATCTTCCAGATTGTATAAGTTTTGGAATAGATATCTTTATAAAAGTAATATATGCTTAAAATTATTTTTGTTGGTTTTTGATATATTTTGTCTAAACTAATTATTTAATTTGTTTAATGGGCATATTGGCTTAAATTGCGTTGAATGTTAAAATATAAAGGTAAAAAGAGTCCTCCGTAACTGACGGAATTATGGGGTTTACCATAGGGGAGCGGAGGAAATAAGGTTTTTGTCGACCGTCTGGGCAGTTTTTATCAACACACAAGGGATAGGACTGTCCTTTTTTATTTGTGTGATTCGCAAATAACTTTCCATTTTACAATTTATTTCCGGAGGTATTTTTTATGAAAAAGGTAGCTATTATTATGGGCAGTGACAGTGATCTTCCTGTAGTATCAAAAGCATTTGACAAGCTTGACGAATACGGCGTGCCCTATGAAGTGCACGTTTATTCAGCGCACAGAACACCTGAGGAAGCAAAGGCATTTTCAGAAAACGCAGCTGATAACGGTTTTGGCGTTATAATCGCGGCAGCCGGTATGGCGGCACACCTTGCGGGAGCAATCGCAGCAAACACAACGCTCCCTGTTATTGGAATACCCGTAAAAAATGATACATTAAGCGGCATGGACGCTCTTCTTTCAACAGTTCAGATGCCAACAGGCATACCTGTAGCTACTGTTGCCATAAACGGAGCAGCCAATGCCGCTTTACTTTCTGTTCAGATCCTTGCCTTAACGGAAAAAGATCTTGCCGATAAGCTTAAAGCTGACAGAGTGGCAAACAGAGAAAAAATACTTGCAAAAAATGCAGATGTAACAGCAAAGTACAGTAAAAACTAATTTTTAAAAAGAATAAAAGGAGAAAATAAAAATGGAAAAAAAGGAACAGTTATACGAAGGCAAGGCAAAGAAAGTTTACGCTACAGAAAATCCTGAATTATATATCGTGTCATATAAAGATGACGCAACAGCTTTTAACGGCGAGAAGAAGGGCACTATCGTCGGAAAAGGTTCAATCAACAACAGAATGACAAATATGCTTATGCAGGTTCTTGAGAAAAAAGGCGTTCCTACACACTTTGTAGAAGAGCTTAACGACAGAGAAACTGTAGTTAAAAAAGTAAGCATCGTACCCCTTGAAGTAATAATCAGAAATATTTCAGCAGGTTCATTTGCAAAACGTTTCGGCGTTGAAGAAGGTATCGTTTTTGATGAGCCTACTATCGAATTTTCATATAAAAATGATGAACTCGGCGACCCTCTTATGAATGCTTATCATGCAATCGCTCTTAAGCTTGCCACAAGAGAAGAAATCGAAACAATAAAGAAAATGGCATTTACAGTTAATGATACTCTTAAAGCATATTTCTTAGGCCTTAACATCAAGCTTGTTGACTTTAAGATTGAGTTTGGCAGACTTTCAGACGGAACTATCGTTCTTGCTGACGAAATTTCACCTGACACCTGCAGACTTTGGGATAAAGACACTAACGAAAAGCTTGATAAGGACCGTTTCAGAAGAGACCTTGGCGGTACAGAGGAGGCGTATCAGGAAGTTATGCGCCGTTTAATGGGGGAGTAATTTTATGAGTTCATTAAGAGAAGAATGCGGAGTTTTCGGCGTATTTGCCAATGAGACCTGCGACCTTGCGCCTATGGCGTATTACGGACTTTTCGCCCTTCAGCACAGAGGGCAGGAAAGCTGCGGTATAGTAATAAATGACGACGGACTTTTCAGTTCACATAAAGACGTGGGTCTTGTAAACGATGTATTTACAAAACCTGTTATCGAAAAGCTCGGACAGGGAAATATGGCTGTAGGCCACGTAAGATACGGTACAACGGGAAGCAATGACAGAGCCAATGCTCAGCCCATAGTTGTAAACCATATCAAAGGCAGAATGGCCCTTGCCCATAACGGAAATCTTGTAAATTCAATGGAGCTCAGAGAAGAACTTGAAATGAACGGCTCCATATTCCATACTACCAGCGACACTGAGGTCATCTCATACATAATCATAAGAGAGAGAATTAACTGTTCTTCCATCGAAGAAGCGGTAAACAGAGCTATGTATAAGATAAAGGGTGCATATTCACTTGTTATTATGTCACCTTCAAAGCTTATTGCCGCAAGGGACGAAAGAGGATTCAGACCCCTCTGCTACGGTATAACAGATGACGGAAAATATGTGGTTGCCAGCGAAAGCTGCGCCCTTGATGCCGTAGGTGCTACTCTTATAAGAGACCTTAAGCCCGGTGAAATAGTTGTATTTGATAAAGACGGAGTGCGTACAATTGAGGACCACTGCGGAAAGGCAGACCCTTCAATGTGTGTATTCGAATATATATATTTTGCGCGTCCTGACTCGGTTATCGACGGACATTCCGTACATAATGCAAGACTCAGAGCAGGTACATTCCTTGCCCTTGAGCATCCCGTACAGGCTGATATAGTAATCGGCGTACCCGATTCAGGAATAGATGCTGCCATAGGATATTCAAGACAGTCGGGAATACCCTACGGTATCGGATTTATAAAGAATAAATATATCGGCAGAACATTCATAGCTGCCGGACAGAAATCAAGAGAAGATAAGGTAAAAATTAAACTCAATCCCGTATCCGAAACGGTAAAGGGAAAAAGAGTAGTCCTTATTGACGACTCCATCGTAAGGGGAACAACAAGCAAAAGAATAGTTCAGCTTTTGAGAAACGCGGGAGCAAAAGAAGTACATATGAGAGTTTCAGCTCCTCCTTTCACAAATCCCTGCTACTATGGAACAGATATAGATTCAAGAGAAAATCTTATAGCTAATCATCACACAGTTGAAGAAATAGCTGAAATAATCGGTGTAGACAGTCTTGGATATCTTAATACGGAATATGTAAGCCTCCTTGCGGGCGGAAGCCACTGCGGCGGATTCTGTGCAGCATGCTTTGACGGAAAATATCCTACGGAAGTACCCAAGACAGCATCTAAGAGCAGATTTGAACAGAAGATAACAGACGGAAAGAAGGCGAGAGAAAATGAAGAGCATGAGTGAGAGCTACAAAGCAGCGGGTGTTGATATAACTGCCGGATACAAGGCTGTGGAGCTTATGAAACAGCATATCGCAAGAACTATTACAGCAGGTGCGGCTTCTGATATCGGAGGATTCGGAGGACTTTTTGAACTGGATATTACAGGTATGGAAAGACCCGTCCTTGTAAGCGGTACAGACGGTGTAGGAACAAAGCTCAAGCTTGCCTTTATTATGGACAAGCACGATACAATCGGTATTGACTGCGTGGCAATGTGTGTAAACGACATTATCTGCTGCGGAGCTAAGCCTTTATTTTTCCTCGACTATATTGCCTGCGGCAAAAATGTGCCCGAAAAGATAGCCGAAATAGTAAAGGGCGTTGCTGAAGGCTGTGTTCAGTCAGGTGCTGCTCTTATCGGTGGTGAAACTGCTGAAATGCCCGGTTTCTACGGTATAGACGAATATGACCTTGCAGGATTTTCCGTTGGTGTAGTTGATAAGAAAAAGGTATTTGACAACAGCACAGTTACTGAGGGAGACGTTATAATCGGTCTTCCTTCAAGCGGTGTTCATTCAAACGGATTTTCACTTGTAAGAAAGGTTTTTGATATCGAAAACAAAGATATTAAGGCTCCCCTTGAGGAACTTGGCGGCAAGTCCCTTGGCGAAGTCCTTCTTACACCTACTAAGATATATGTTAAGCCTGTGCTTGCCCTTTCAGAGCAGGTTACAATAAAGGCTGTATCTCATATAACAGGCGGCGGATTCTACGAGAATATTCCCAGAAGCATACCTAAGGGATACAGTGCTAAGATAGATAAGTCAGCCCTTAAGGTGCTTCCTATATTTGACCTTATTGCTAAGGAAGGAAACATTCCCGAAAGAGATATGTTCAATACATTCAATATGGGTGTAGGAATGAGCATAATCGTAAACAGCGCCGATAAGGACAAAGCTCTTGAAATACTCAGAGCAAACGGTGAAGACGCTTATGTTATCGGAGAAGTTGTAAAGAGCGACGAAGGTGTCATAATCGCTTAACGGAGGCCAAAAATGGACAATAAAACAAAAATAGCTGTTTTTGTTTCCGGAGGAGGTACAAATCTTCAGGCGCTTATAGATGCCGAAAAATCCGGAATAATCAAAAGCGGCAAAATTGAGATAGTCATATCTGATAAGGCCGATGCCTATGCCCTTGAAAGAGCAAAAAACAACGGTATAAAAACCGCTGTCGTAATAAAGGAAAAGGGCAGACAGAAAGAATTTGAGGACGAATTATCCAAAATTCTTAAGGATAACGGCATACAGATGATAATCCTTGCGGGATTTATGTGTATACTGAGTGCGGACTTCACATCACAGTGGCCTGAAAGGATAATCAATATCCATCCGTCTCTTATACCTTCATTCTGCGGAAAAGGCTGTTACGGACTGCACGTCCACGAGAAGGCTTTGGAGTATGGCGTAAAGGTCACAGGCGCTACGGTGCATTTTGTCAATGAGATACCTGACGGCGGAAAAATCATAAGCCAGAAGGCTGTATATATTGAAGACGGCGATACGCCAGAAATACTGCAGAAAAGAGTAATGGAACAGGCAGAATGGATACTTCTTCCTGCTGCCGCTGAAAAGGTAGCCGGGGAGATAGCTGAAAAAGGAGAAAGCTATGGACATTTATAAAATTAATAATATAGGTGAACTCATAAAAGACAATGAATATGTGGGCAGAGGCATCGTTATAGGAAAGACTGCCGACGGTAAAAAGGCTGCCACAGCATATTTCATTATGGGCAGAAGCGAAAACAGCAGAAACCGTATATTTAAGGAAGAGGGAGAGGACATAACAATATATCCCTTTGACGAGTCCAAGGTTGAGGACCCCAGCCTTATAATATACCATCCCATAAGAAAGACAGGAAATAAACTCATTGTTACAAACGGTGACCAGACCGATACTATATATGATTTTGTAACAGCAGGAAAATCATTTAAAGAGGCCCTTGAAACAAGACAGTTTGAGCCCGATGCCCCCAACTTCACACCAAGAATCAGCGGTATGATTACATTTGATGCCAATGATTTCGTATATTCCATGAGCATACTCAAGTCTATGAACGCTGAAGGAAGCGAGTGCGCCAGATATACATTTGACTATAAGCCATTAAAAGGCCTTGGCCACTTTATCCATACATACGAGTGCAACGGAAATCCCATACCCACATTCCAGGGAGAGCCTGAAAGAGTTGAGATTCCCGACGACATAGATGAGTTTGCTGAAAACTTATGGAATAACCTTAATGAGGACAATAAAATCTCACTTTATGTCAGATATATTGATTTGAACGACGGTTCGGTTCAGAGCGTAATGTATAACAAAAACCTTATGTAATGTATCACAAAAAAGGAGAACGACTATGAAAGAATTTGAGCTTAAATATGGCTGTAACCCCAACCAGAAGCCTGCAAAAATATATATGGCTGACGGAAAGGAACTTCCCATAGAGATATTAAACGGCAGACCCGGATATATTAACTTTCTTGATGCATTTAACAGCTGGCAGCTTGTTAAGGAGATAAAAGAAGCCCTTGGCGTATGTGCAGCCGCTTCTTTTAAACACGTAAGCCCCACATCTGCGGCAGTAGGAATTAAGATGAGCGATAAACTTAAAAAAGCCTGCTTCGTTGATGATATCGAAGGCCTTGACGATTCACCCCTTGCCTGCGCATACGCAAGAGCCAGAGGTACTGACAGAATGTCATCCTTCGGTGATTTCATCGCGCTTAGTGATGTGTGTGACGCTGTTACGGCAACAATAATCAAAAGAGAGGTATCTGACGGAATAATTGCTCCCGGATATACCGATGAAGCTCTTGAAATTCTTAAATCAAAAAGAAAGGGTTCATACAATATCATCAAGATAGACCCTGAATATGTTCCCGATGAAACAGAAATTAAACAGGTTTTTGGAATAACATTTGAACAGAAAAGAAATAACTTCAGAATCGACAGAGAACTTTTAAACAACGTAGTTACAAAAAATAAGGAAATACCTGAAAGTGCCGTAAGAGACCTCATAGTAGCTCTTATAACACTTAAATATACACAGTCAAATTCAGTATGCTATGCCGTTGACGGACAGGCAATAGGTGTCGGTGCCGGACAGCAGTCCAGAATCCACTGTACAAGACTTGCGGGCAATAAGGCAGATATATGGAATTTAAGACAGCATGATAAAGTTCTTGGACTTCCTTTTAAATCAACAATAGGAAGACCTGACAGGGACAATGTAATTGACCAGTATATCTCGGAAGACGACAGAGACGAACTTCTTGAAAACTGGGAAAAATATTTTGAATATAAACCCGAACCCCTTACAAAGGAAGAGAAGAAAGAATACCTTGGAAAAATCAGGGGTGTAGCCCTTGCCAGCGACGCTTTCTTCCCCTTTGATGACAATATCGAAAGAGCAAGAAAGAGCGGTACAGACTATATTGCAGAGCCGGGCGGTTCAGTGCGTGATGATATAGTTATCGACTGCTGTGACAAATACGGTATCGCTATGGCATTTACGGGAATGAGACTGTTCCATCACTGATATGACGGAGGGTATGTATATATGAAAGTAATGGTTGTAGGCGGCGGCGGAAGAGAACACGCCATAATCAAGAAAATAAAAGAAAACAAAAATGTAAGTGAGATATATGCGCTTCCCGGAAACGGCGGAATAGCAGCTGACGCTGTCTGCGTTGATATCGGAGCAAAAGATATAGATAAAATTACGGAATTTGCAAAGGAAAATAAAATAGACTATGCCATTGTGGCTCCCGACGATCCCCTTGTGCTTGGGGCTGTAGACAGCCTTCAGGCGGCAGGAATTCCTTGTTTTGGACCCGAGGCTAAGGCTGCAATCATAGAAGGAAGTAAGATTTTTTCAAAAAATCTTATGAAAAAATACGGTATACCTACAGCTGCCTATGAAGTATTTGATAATGCCGAAGACGCTGTAAAATATCTTGAAGGATGCAAATATCCCACAGTTGTTAAGGCCGACGGCCTTGCCCTTGGAAAGGGCGTAATAATCGCTCAGAATAAGGAAGAAGCATTTGCAGCCGTTCATTCAATGATGGAGGATATGGTATTCGGAAAGAGCGGTACAAAAATCGTAATTGAGGAATTCCTTACAGGTCCCGAAGTATCCGTACTTTCATTTACTGACGGAAACGTTGTAGTTCCCATGATATCATCCATGGACCATAAGCGTGCCCTTGATAACGATGAAGGCCTTAATACGGGCGGAATGGGAACGGTTGCTCCAAATCCTTATTATACAAAGGAAATAGCTGATGAGTGTATGGAGAAAATTTTTATTCCCACTATCAAGGCCATGAATGAAGAAGGAAGAACCTTTAAAGGCTGTCTTTATTTCGGACTTATGATAACTGAAGACGGACCTAAGGTTATCGAATATAACTGCCGTTTCGGAGACCCTGAAACACAGGTAGTTCTTCCTCTTTTAGAGAGCGACCTTCTTACAGTAATGCAGGCTGTAACAAACGGAACCCTTGCCGATACTGAAGTAAAATTCAGCGATAAAAATGCCTGCTGTGTTATCCTTGCATCAAAGGGATATCCCGTTAAATATGAAAGCGGATATGAAATAGTACTTCCTGAAACTAAGGAAGGAGAAGTTATCTACGTTGCAGGAGCTAAAAAAGACGGAGATAAACTTCTTTCAGCCGGAGGCCGTGTGCTTGGAGTTACTGCGACAGGTGATACTCTTAAAGATGCCATCGATAGGGCATATGACCTTACAGGCAGAGTGAAGTTTGACAACGGTTTCTGCAGAAAAGACATAGGCAGACGAGCACTTATGAGAAAGTGAGGATCCACTATGGTTTACAGAATTTATGTTGAAAAGAAAAAGGGACTTGCTAATGAGGCAAAATCTCTTTTAGGTGATATAAAAGCTTTCCTCGGTATCGAAGGAATAGAAGACGTCAGAGTTGTAAACTGCTATGATGCTGAAAACATTGACGCTGAACTTTTTGACTACTGCAAAAAGACTGTTTTTTCAGAACCCCAGCTTGATGATATATATGAAAGTATGGATTTTGGAAATGCGGTAGTTTTCGCCGTTGAATATCTTCCCGGACAGTTTGACCAGAGGGCAGATTCTGCGGCTCAGTGTATCCAGCTCATATCACAGCAGGAAAAACCCCTTGTAAAGACTATGAAAATTTATGCTCTTTACGGAAAATTAAGCGAAGCTGACATTGCGAAGATCAAAAAATATGTAATAAACCCGGTAGAGGCAAGGGAGGCATCCATAGAAAAGCCTGAAACTCTTGTTGTAAACTATGATATACCTACAGAAGTCGCTGTACTTGAAGGCTTTAATGACCTTGATGAGGAAGGCCTTAAAAAGTTTATAGCCGATAACGGCCTTGCCATGGACTTTGGAGATATTGCCTTTGTTCAGGATTATTTCAAGGGAGAAAAGAGAAACCCCACAATAACGGAAATTAAGGTTATTGATACATACTGGTCAGACCACTGCAGACATACTACTTTCCTTACAACAATTGACAGTGTTGAGTTTGAAGACAAACTTGTTAAGGCTGCCTATGATGAATATATGGCTGACAGAGAAGCCATTGGAGATAAAAAGCCCGTATGTCTTATGGACATAGCTACAGTAGCGGTAAAAGTCCTTGGAAAAGAAGGAAAACTTGATAAACTTGATAAATCTGAGGAGATAAATGCCTGCTCCATAAAGATGGACGTTGAAGTTGACGGAAAGACAGAAAAATGGCTTCTTATGTTCAAGAATGAAACCCATAACCATCCTACTGAAATTGAGCCCTTCGGAGGCGCTGCCACATGTATCGGCGGTGCCATAAGAGACCCTCTTTCAGGACGTTCATATGTTTACGGCGCCATGAGACTTACAGGTGCTGGAGACCCTCTCAAACCCGTAAATGAGACTATAGAAGGAAAACTTCCTCAGCGTAAGATAGTTACAACGGCTGCGGCAGGATATTCTTCATACGGAAACCAGATAGGTCTTGCGACAGGAATCGTAGATGAAATATATCACCCCGGTTATGTGGCAAAGAGAATGGAAGTAGGAGCTGTAATAGCAGCGGCTCCCATAGAAAATGTGCGCAGAGAAAGACCTGTAGACAGTGATATAGTTATACTTTTAGGCGGAAGAACCGGACGTGACGGCTGTGGCGGAGCTACAGGCTCATCAAAGGCCCATGACGTTAAATCCCTTGAAAGCTGCGGAGCTGAAGTACAGAAGGGAAATGCGCCCGAGGAAAGAAAACTCCAGAGACTTTTCAGAAATCCCGAAGCTGCACAGATGATAAAGAGATGCAACGACTTTGGTGCCGGCGGTGTATCCGTTGCCATCGGAGAGCTTGCAGACGGTCTTGAAATAAACCTTAATGCGGTACTTAAAAAATATGAAGGCCTTGACGGCACAGAGCTTGCCATAAGCGAATCTCAGGAAAGAATGGCTGTTGTTGTGGCAAAAGAGGACGTTGAAAAATTCCTTTCACTTGCTGAGTCGGAAAACCTTGAGGCTTCAGTAGTTGCTGAGGTAAAGGAAAATCCCAGACTTATAATCAAATGGAACGGAAAAGACATCGTAAATATTTCCAGAGAATTCCTTGATACAAACGGAGCGGAAAAGCATACTACAGTTAAAAATACAGCTCCTGTAGAATGGGAAAAGGATACATCCGGAGCATTCCCTGAAATATATACAGTCCTTGCAAAGAACCTTAATGTATGCTCAAAGAGAGGTCTTTCAGAGAGATTTGACTCAACAATCGGTGCCGGCGGAGTGCTTATGCCCTTTGGCGGAAAGTATCAGATGACTCCTGTCCAGGCTATGGTACAGAAGGTACCCGTACTTAACGGAGAAACAACTACATGCTCACTTATGAGCTGGGGATTCAATCCTTATATTTCGGAAAGAAGCCCTTATCATGGAGCTTATCTTGCAGTAGTTGAGTCAGTATCAAAGCTCATTGCCTGCGGCGCTGAATTTAAAGATGTATATTTAAGCTTCCAGGAATATTTTGAGAGACTTGGAGACGACCCTGAAAAATGGGGCAAACCCTTCGCGTCTCTGCTTGGTGCATATAAAGCACAGAAAGAGCTTGGCATAGCCGCTATCGGAGGAAAAGACTCCATGAGCGGAACTTTTGAACATATCCATGTTCCGCCCACACTTATTTCCTTTGCGGTTACAACAAGTGATATTAAATATATAGTTTCAAATGAGTTTAAGGAAGCGGGAAGAAAGGTAGTTCTCCTTAAGCCTAAAACAGATGAAAACGGACTTCCTGTAACAGAGTCTCTTAAAGAAGTATACGGCGAAGTAAGCAGACTTGTTGCCGAAGGAAAAGTTAATTCAGCTTATACTCTTGGCTTTGGCGGTGTGGCAGAAGCTATACTTAAGATGGCCATGGGAAATATGATAGGATTCAGATTTGAAAGCATTATTCCTAAGAGTCTTATTTTCGAATATAACTATGGCGGATTTGTTCTTGAGCTGAAAGACGATACAAATATAGGAATAACTCTCGGTTATACAACAGCTGATGAAGTAATTGACTATAAATGCGATACAGTGCTCCTTAAAAATCTTATCAATGATTATGAGGAAAAACTTGAAAGCGTTTATTCATGCAATATACCTTCCGAAAATAAACAGATACCTAAATTTGATTACAAGGCATCTTCATATCCTATGCCTGTAATCAAGACAGCAAAACCCAGAGTATTGATACCTGTTTTCCCCGGAACTAACTGCGAATATGATTCGGCAAAAGCGGTTGAAAGAGCGGGAGCGGAAGCAGAAATATTTGTAATAAACAACCTTACTCCTCAGGGAGTAACAGAATCCGTGAAGAAGTTTGCCGATAAGGTAAAACAGTCACAGATTATATTTATACCCGGCGGATTCTCAGGCGGAGACGAGCCTGACGGCTCAGGCAAGTTCATAACCGCATTTTTCAGAAACGGTGCCGTTAAGGAAGAAGTTACAAAACTTCTTGAGGAAAGAGACGGACTTATGTGCGGTATATGCAACGGTTTCCAGGCGCTTATAAAGCTTGGACTTGTACCTTACGGAAAAATCATAGATACTGATGAAAACTGTCCTACACTTACATTCAACACAATAGGCAGACATCAGTCAAAAATAGTAAGAACAAGAATTGCGTCAAATAAGTCTCCCTGGCTTATGAATACGAAGGTTGATGAGGTTTATAATGTGCCCATTTCCCACGGAGAAGGCAGATTCCTTGCTTCTGATGAGGTTATACTTAATCTCGCCAGAAACGGTCAGATAGCTACACAGTATGTTGACCTTAGCGGCAATCCTACTGATGATATCAGATATAATCCTAATAACTCAGCATTCGCCATTGAGGGTATCACATCACCTGACGGCAGGGTAATAGGAAAGATGGGACATTCGGAAAGATGGAATGAAGGACTTTATAAAAATGTACCCGGAAACTATGACATCGGAATGTTCAAATCAGCAGTTGAGTATTATAAATAATATATTTATTGTGGCGGCCTTTAAAAAGGCCGCTTTTTTATTGTTATAAAAATCCATTTGCAGCATATATTCCAGTAAGGAGGGATAAGTATGCTCAAAAGGAAATACAACAGAATTTTTATTTTACTTAACGGAATCAATGAAGGATTAAGCGAAAACATCAACGGAAGCTGTGATATCGAGATAATCAACGGCAGGGCAAAGCTTTATGCCTATGTAGGAGGAATGGGGCGTCTTAAGGAGAAGGAGAGAACGGTATATCTTATTTCAGCCGGTATAAAAGGTTCGCTTGCGATACCTGCGGGAAAGCTTGAAAGAAAAGGAACAAACGCAGTCTTGGAAACGTCATTTGACCCTGATGATATATTCGGAAGCGGAGTATGCGTTGAAGATATAAATACTGCCGCTGTATGGAATGATTCCGAAAGTCCCACGAGGGCGGTGCTGGAAGGATTCGTTTCCCATAAAGTCAGCTGGTTAAAAAATCTTGAGATATTTGGGACTGAGGGTCCTGTTATAATAAATGAGGAAAAGTCAGATGAAAAGACAGCCGAGAAGATTGAAAGCAAGATACTTGAATTTGAAAAAAACGCAGTTGATATGCAGGAAGAAAAGAAAGCCGAAAGCCATATACAGCTGAATGAAGATATTAAAGAAGATATCAAAGAAGATATCAAAGAAAATATATCCGAAAACAGTGGCACCGTATATGACGAGACTATAGGGGACGAAGCGGAAACTATGGAAGAAACCTCAGAGAAAGAGGATGAAACATATAAAATAGATAATGAAGATAATATAGATAATGCTGATAATACGGAACTTCAGGCAGCTGAAGCCGCTGTGGAGCAGATGGCCTCTCCCCATGATACGTTCAGAATGATTGCCGAAAAGTTCAGACGTGAGCTTGATATGCTGGATGAAATGGGGATTTTGGATAAATCCGTTATACTGGGTGAAAACAACGGTGATAAATCCGATAAAACTCTGAAAAAAACGGAAAAAAGGAAATCCGTTGATGATATAAAAGAAAAAGCCCAAGACCTTAGGCAGCCTGCTAACGAAAAAGAAATGCTGTTTGAAAAAAATGAAAAGCTGAATGTAGGCGGAGGAACATTATGGGTCAAAGCAGACTATAGAGAAATGTACTTTATACCTTCGGCCATAGTTGAACTTAGGAAACTTTTTGTTAAAAACGGCGCAAGAAAAGGAAACCACGTTATTGCAGGAAAAAACAACGGTAAATATTACATAGGCATTCCCGGCAGTGAAAACCAGAGAAAAGATGCCGAAAACAACGGATATTATGATTTTCTGTCTGTTAATGAGAAGGGCAGTGAAGGTTACTGGATAAAGGAACTGGAAAATTAAATAAATCTTACTTAAATTTTAATGGTTAATTTTCTTCCTGTCAGCTATACTTTTAGCAGACAGGAGGGAAAAAATTGAAAAACAGAAAATCCGTAAAAATATTATTTATTTTTGTAATCGCTGTTATAGCGGTCATATATCTTTATTGGGGAAATACCAAAATAGGGGTAACAAATATAACCGTCACGTCCGAGAATATACCGGATGAATTTAACGGCTTTAAAATAGTGCATATATCAGACCTGCATAATGCGGAGTTTGGAGACGGCCAGAAATACCTGATAGATAAAATTGAAGCCCAGGATGCTGATATCATCGTAATCACAGGGGATATGATAGATTCCAGAAGAACAGACGTTGACAAGGCTGTAGAGCTCATAACGAGGCTTGGAAATAAGATACCCGTCTACTATGTTACGGGAAATCATGAGAGCAGGGTAAGGGAATATAACGAGCTGGAATCAAAGCTCATAGAAAACGGGGTTACCGTGCTTAAAAATGAAAGCGTAAAGATAGAAAAAGACGGCTCTTTTATAAACGTTATAGGAGTTGACGACCCGTCATTCGGAATGTCGGCAAATGATATTTTTCATACGGTTTCAGAATTAAAAACGGACGGTTATGACGTGCTTTTGTCCCACAGGCCTGAGTTATTTGAAACATACTGCGAAAGCGGAGCGGAGCTTGTTTTATGCGGACACGCCCATGGAGGACAGGTACGCATACCGTTTATAGGTGGAATAGTGGCGCCTAATCAGGGACTTTTTCCTGAGTATACAGCTGGTTCTTATAAAAGCGGCAGTACTGAGATGATAGTAAGCAGAGGCCTTGGAAACAGTATCATACCGCTTCGTGTAAATAATCCGCCGGAACTGGTTGTAATAACCCTTAGCGGTGAAGTGTAAATTTTCAGCATAACAGATATTATAAATTTTATTTGTTGAATATCCCTTTTTTCAAAAAATTTATGTTTTTTTATGAATTTTTGTGGTAAAATGTCTATTAAATGAAGTATAAAAAAGGGAGGTAATTTTCAATGGATATAAATTTTGCTGATAGAATGGGGCATTTTAAGGACGGTATTTTCACTGTCTTAAATGAGAAAAAGAGAAAACTTATCGGTGAGGGTAAAAAGGTATATGATTTTTCAGTGGGCACACCTGATTTTAAGCCTGAGGAATCCTCTATGAAGGCACTTATGGAGGCTGCAAAGGACCCTGATAAATTCAAATACGCTATCGCTGACCTGCCTGAACTTAAGGAAGCCGTACAGGGATGGTATAAACGCCGCTATAATGTTGACCTTGAAGAAGACGAAATAATGTCCGTCAGCGGCTCACAGGAAGGACTTGCACATATAGGCCTGGTTTTATTTAATCCGGGAGACATTTGCCTTGTTCCCACACCCTGCTATCCTATATTTGAGATAGGACCTTTCCTTTCAGGTGCTAAGATAGAGTACTATAAACTTAAGGAAGAAAACAATTATGAGCTGGACCTTGACAGTATACCTGAGGAACTTGCTTATAAAGCAAAGGCTATAGTTGTTTCATATCCCGCAAACCCTGTTTCAGCATCAGTAAGACCTGAATTCTATCCAAAACTTATTGCCTGGGCTAAGAAATATAATGTAATTGTTATCCACGATAACGCTTATTCGGAAATAACTTTTGAGGGCTTTGAAGGAACATCATTCCTCTGCTTTGAAGGAGCTAAAGAAGTCGGCGTTGAGTTCAACTCCCTTTCCAAAGCATATAACCTTACAGGCGCGAGAATTTCTTTCTGCCTTGGTAACAGCAAAATCATATCTGAATTCAAAAAACTTCGTTCACAGATAGACTATGGTATTTTCCTTCCCATTCAGTATGCTGCCATTGCCGCGCTCAACAGCCCCATGGACAATATTGAGAAGAACAGGGAAGAATACAGAATCCGCCGTGAAGTACTCAGTGAGGAGTTTGGAAAAGCAGGTCTCCCTGTTAAACTCAGCACAGGAAGTATGTTTATGTGGACAAGAATACCTGAGAAATATAAGAGTTCAAACGACTTTGTTGTAGAGCTTATGGAGAAAACGGGAGTTATAGTTACACCCGGTTCTGCCTTTGGCGAAGAGGGCGAAGGATATATAAGAATTGCCCTTACACATACAACCGAAGAAATTAAAGAAGCTGCAAAAGCTATAAAAGAGAGCGGAATATTCTTATAATAAAAACAAAGGTCTGAGATTAATACTCAGACCTTTATTTTGTATAAAAATCGATTTTCTTATTCGGAATTGTAGACGGCTTTGGGCAGGGGCAGGAGCCAGCTAAGGCAGTAAAAAGCTCCGTGTCCGGGAATGCGTCTTTAAACACAGACCCGATTGCACGGAGCAGTACCAATAAACTGTATGGATTACAAGCCTTTGGAGCCGCTTATATGTGCCGTCGGTCTATTTGATACATATTTCAGCGGCAGAGCAATTCACAGACCGTCCCGGTTTTTGATTTGATCACATGGATACCCTTGTTCCGGTTTTTCCGTTTATTCCGTCCCTGGCTGTATTAAGATGGGTAATTATGGCTGTACGGCCTTTTTTGCTTTCGGCAAAGTCAATGGCTGCTTCAACCTTAGGAAGCATTGAGCCCGCCGCAAAGTGACCCTCTGTAACATATTTTTTCATTTCGTCAACCGTAACAGCGTGAAGTTCCTTCTGATTGGGCTTATTAAAGTTTACAGCCACATTTTCAACTGCAGTAAGTATTACAAGGCAGTCTGCATCAAGTTCCTTAGCCATAAGACAGCTGGCAAAATCTTTATCTATAACGGCACCAACACCTCTGAGGTGGTTTCCTTCTTCATGGGCTACGGGTATTCCGCCGCCTCCTGCCGCTATAACTATATTTCCGGCGTCCACAAGGGACTTAATAACATCAATTTCAACGATTTCCTTAGGCTTGGGAGAAGCTATCGTTCGTCTGTAGCCTCTGCCTGCATCCTCAGTAACCGTGTAGCCTAATTTTATAAGTTCATCCGCTTCGTCCTTGGTCATAAAACGTCCTATGGGCTTTGAAGGTGACTTAAAAGCCGGGTCGCTTCTATCGACTACGACCTGAGTTATAAGTGTGCATACGCCTTTTTTTATTCCTCTGTCCAAAAGTTCTTCACGGAGGGCGTTCTGGATATCATATCCGATATATCCCTGGCTCATGGCGTCACATACCGACATGGGTATAACGGGAAGGTCAGGCTGTGCCTTATGAAGCTCACCCATTGCTATATTTATCATACCTACCTGCGGACCGTTGCCGTGGGAGATGATAACCGTATTTCCGTCTTCAATAAGGTCAGCTATTACTTTTACTGTTTTTTTTACGTTTATCATCTGCTCGGGAAGGGTATCGCCCAGGGCGTTTCCTCCAAGGGCTATAACGATTTTTTTCATATTTTCACCTCTTTTAATGACAACGGAGTGCCTTAAATGGGCACTCCGCTATTAATTTTATATGATGCGATTTACTTTTTTATGCGTTCAGGTGCAGCATTGAGCTTTTTGAGCATTTCTACAGGATTTTCAACTTTTGCAAGGAAAATCATAGCTGCGATTATATAGGGTTTGAAGCTTGCTTCTTTATAAAGGGGAACTCTGTATCTGTCAAATACTGTGTCGGCTACTTCACCGGCTTCACAGCTTACGCCTGTTATATCAGCGGGGAGGCAGTGAAGATAGAGAGCTTTTCCGTCTTTTGTAAGCTTCATCATTTCTTCTGTGCATTCCCAGTCTTTATGTTCAGCGTTCTGAGCAAGGAGTCTCTGCTCAAGAGCATTGATTCCTTCCATATCTCCCTTTGCATAGAGGTCTGTTCTTTCTTCCATAGCCTTAAAAGGTGCCCAGCTCTTAGGATAAACTATGTCAGCATCTTTGAATGCCTCTTCCATGCTGTTTGTTACTTTAAAGCTTCCGCCTGATTTTTTAGCATTTTCTTCAGCTACTTTCTGCACGTCTTCCATTACTTCATATCCTTCAGGATGAGCAAGAACAACATCCATACCGAATCTTGTCATAAGTCCGATAACACCCTGAGGAACTGAAAGAGGTTTTCCGTAAGAAGGTGAATATGCCCAAGTCATAGCTACTTTTTTACCCTTAAGATTTTCTACGCCGCCAAACTCATGGATAAGGTGAAGTGTATCAGCCATTACCTGAGTGGGGTGGTCGATGTCACACTGGAGGTTAACGAGAGTAGGGCGCTGTTCAAGTACTCCTGTCTCATATCCTTCTTTTACGGCGTCGGAAAAGTCATGCATATATTTGTTTCCTTTTCCGATATACATATCATCTCTGATACCAACTGTGTCAGCCATAAATGAAACCATATTTGCTGTCTCTCTTAAAGTTTCGCCATGGGCTATCTGTGATTTGCCCTCATCAAGGTCCTGTACTTCAAGACCGAGAAGGTTGCAGGCTGAAGCGTATGAGAAACGTGTTCTTGTTGAATTGTCACGGAATATGGAGATGCCAAGACCGCTGTCAAAAATCTTTGTTGATTTATTCTGCTTTCTGAGTTCTCTTAAAGCATCAGCTACAGCAAAAACTGCGGCGATTTCATCGTCTGTCTTTTCCCAAGTAAGGAAAAAGTCATTCATATACATATTTTTATAGTCAAGCTTTTCAAGTTTTTCTACTAATTTTTCAAATTCACTCATTTTTAATCCTCCGAATATCAGCCTTTGTACATCATAGGAACAGCTGCGTAAACAGCAGCGCAGTTAATAAGATCCTGCTTCCAAGTCTTTTCGTTGGGAGCGTGAGCCTCTTTTTCTTTTCCGGGTCCGAATCCGATGCAGGGGATTCCGTAACGTCCCATAATGGATACTCCGTTTGTTGAGAATGTCCATTTATCTACAACGGGTGTTCCGAGAATGTTTGTATGTGACTCAACAAGAGCTTTGCATGCAGGGTGGTCCTCAGGAATTACCCAAGTAGGGAAGTATGATTCTGTAGGGTATGAAAGACCTTTCCAGCTGGGTCTTGCATAGTCATACATTGTAACTTCCGCATTGTATTTCTGAACAGAAGGGAGAGCCTTTATCTCATCAAGGGCTGAAATATATGTTTCTCCGTTTGTAAGTCTTCTATCGATGGATATTGCGCACATATCAGCAACGGCACAGCGCGAGGGTGAGTTGAAGAAAATTTCTGAAATTGTAAGAGTTCCTTTTCCTAAGAACTCATCATAGTGAAGCTTATCATTGAGAGCTTTAACTTCTCCGATGATATCAGCCATTTTATAGATAGCGTTATCGCCTCTTTCAGGTGCTGAACCATGGCAGCTTACACCCTGTACCTGAACACGGATTTCCATACGTCCTCTGTGTCCTCTGTATATCTTGTTGTCTGTGGGCTCTGTAATTACTACGAATTCAGGTTTTACCTTGTCTTCGTTTATTATGTACTGCCAGCAGAGTCCGTCACAGTCCTCTTCCTGAACTGTTCCTGTTACAAGAACTGTAACATCGTCAGGTATAAGACCGAAGTCTTTCATAATTTTTGCTCCGTAAACTGAACTTACGATTCCGCCAAGCTGGTCAGAAGCTCCGCGTCCGCCGATTTCTTCTTCTGTTTCATAGCCTTCATAGGGGTCAAATGTCCAGTTTACGATTTCTCCTATACCAACAGTGTCGATATGAGCGTCAAAAGCGATTATTTTTTCGCCGCTGCCCATATATCCCAGAATATTTCCCATGGGATCAATAACAACTTTGTCGAATCCTACAGCATTCATTTCCTGTTCGATTCTTTTGATAACAAGTTCTTCACCGCAGCTTTCGCCGGGGATTGCAATAAGATCTCTTAAAAACTTTGTCATTTGGGGAAGATAACCCTTAGATGCTTCCTTGATTTTTTCAAAATCCATTTTAAATTCCTCCAGTCATTTTTTTACCCATGTCAATATAGTTGTATAGTGTGAACTTTGATATATTAAAATAAGCGGCAACCTTATCTCCGGACCTGGTTATTAAAAAAGCACCGGACTCATTGAGAAAGTGTATTGCCTTTATCTTATCGTCCTTTGTCATAAGGGCGACGGGTTTTCCTATAAGTTTGACGGACTGCTCGATAAGCTCGTCAAGAAGTGTTTCTACATTTGAAGTGATTTTAGGTGCGTCTTTTTTGGAATCAACACTTCCCGTAAATGACCTTAGGGCATTTTCAGCCATGGCCAGATAAGTCACATCAAAATTTATTGAGAACACTCCGTCTATCTTGCCTTCGTCGTTTTTAATATATATGGTCGAGGAACGAAGGATTTTGCCGTCTGCCGTTTTGGTAAAGTATGAGAAATGGTCTTCCGCCGAACCGTCTCCCATAACGGCGTCTATTACAGCCTGAGTAGGTCCGTCACCGACTTTTCTGCCTGTAACATGGCCGTTTTCTATGGAAGAAATGGAACTTATCATTTCATCTCCCGGTTTTATATCGTGTATAACTATTTCGCAGTTTTCCCCAAACTGAGCAGCCAATCCGTGGCTCAGACGAGTTAAAAAATCTAATATTTTTTTATCCATGGGCCATCATTCCTCTCTGGTTCTTATAATTATAATAACATATTGAACCATAAAATCAATAGATTTTTTAGAATATCAAAAAAAATTTTAGATTGCTGAAAAAGCCTTAAAAATCATAATCCGTTGACATTGATAATCAATACATATATGATTAAATTAAAGTGATAAAGAGTAAAAATAACAGGAGGGATATTTATGAATTTTAAACTTACACCGGACCATGAGGCTATTATTGCCGACGTTAAAGCTTTTGCCAAAAAGGAGATAGCACCACTTGCGGCAGAAATAGATTCCGAGTCAAAATTTCCCGCTGAAATAATCAAAAAAATGGCTGAACTTGGCTATATGGGAATAAACATTCCGGAAGAATACGGCGGAAGCGGACTTGATGATGTATATAAAGTTCTTGTTGTCAGAGAAATCGCAAAATACTGCGCTTCCACAGCAGAAATACTTGCGGTCCAGTCCCTCGTAAACGATATAATAATAAGAAAGGGCACAGAGGAACAGAAGCAGAAATATCTTCCTATGGTCAACGAAGGAAAGCTTGGTGCCTTTGCGCTGACAGAAGCAGGAGCCGGCTCAGATGCGGGCGCAGTAAGAACCAAAGCCATATCCGACGGAGACAACTACATTATAAACGGTTCAAAATGCTTTATTAGCAATATGGGACCCGATGAGGGCGATTTTGTTATACTTATAGCGCTTACTGACCCCTCAGCAGGAATGAAAGGTATGAGCGCCATAATAGTTGATAGAGGAACACCCGGATTCTCCATAGGAAAAGTAGAAGACAAGATGGGAATAAGGGGAGCTGCCGTTTCAGAGCTTATATTTGAAGACTGTGTTGTTCCTAAGACAAACCTTGTAGGAAAAGAAGGAGAAGGATTTAAAATCGCTATGTCAGCCCTTGACGGCGGAAGAATAGGAATTGCCGCCCAGGCCCTCGGAATAGCTGAGGCTGCCATAGAAGCATCTGTGGAATACTCAAAACAGAGAAACCAGTTTGGAAAACCCGTTTCAGCCCTTCAGGGAATACAGTGGTATCTTGCGGATATGGCTACCCGTACGGAAGCCGCAAAACTTCTTATACTTCAGGCTGCCGATATGCGCTCCAGAGGAGAAAATGTTACTAAAGAAGCGGCTATGGCAAAATACTATGCATCGGAAAATGCCGTTTATGTCACTGACAGAGCTGTACAGATACATGGCGGCTATGGATATATGAAGGATTACCCCATTGAAAGAATGTACCGTGACGCCAGAATAACACCGCTTTATGAGGGTACCAGAGAAGTTCAGAAGATGGTAATATCAAGGGCTGTAATCGGAAAATGATTTTATTTATTGGAGCAGAATTAAAGGCGTAATTTGTTTGTTGATTAAATGATATTTTCGTTTTATAATTCTTTTGCCAATAAACTTATAGGAGCTGAAACAAATTGGATTTTATATTACATGGAAACATAATTTATTCTGAAAACAAGGATAAACTCATTATAAAAGAAAATGCCTATGCTGTATGCAAAAACGGCATATCAGAGGGAGTATATGAAACTATTCCCGATGAATTTAAGGATTTGGAAGTAATAGAGTGCGGAAATAAAATAATCGTCCCCGGATTTACTGACCTCCATGTTCATGCGCCGCAGTATGGTTTCAGAAGTGTCGGAATGGACTGTGAGCTTTTGGAATGGCTCAATAGGCACGCATTTCCCGAAGAAAGCAAATATTCTGATACCGAATATGCAAAGAGAGCCTACAGCATATTTGTAAGGGACCTTAAAGAAGGCTTTACAACAAGGGCCTGCATATTCGGAACTCTCCATAGGGAAGCAGACGTGGTATTAGCTGAAAAAATTGAAGAAAGCGGCCTTAAGGCCATGGTAGGCAAGGTAAATATGGATAGAAACTGCCCGGACTATTTATGTGAAAAGTCCTGGGAGGAATCCATAGCAGAGACTGAAAAATTTATAGAGGATTTAAAAAAATTCAAAAATGTCCGTCCCATAATAACACCCAGATTTGTGCCTTCATGTACGGATGAACTTATGGCAGGCCTTAAGGAGATAATTGAGAAAAACAATGTGCCAGTACAGTCACATCTTTCGGAAAATCCCGAGGAAATAAAACTTGTGAAAAGTCTTTGCCCCGACTGCGAGACCTATGCCGATGTATATGACAAGTACGGAATGCTTTCGGGCACATCAATAATGGCTCACTGTGTACATCTTCCCGAGAGAGAAATCGAGCTTTTAAAGAAAACAGGAACATTCGCAGCCCATTGTCCTGAATCAAATATGAACCTGGCATCAGGCATAGCACCCATAGCAAGACTTCTTGAGGAAGGTATCAATGTGGGACTTGGCTCAGACGTGGCAGGCGGTACGACCCTTTCAATACCCAGAGCAATGACCCTTGCTGTCCAGAATTCAAAGATATACTGGAGATATATTAGCAATAAATATGCTCCTCTTAATCTTGAAAATGTTTTCTTTATGGCAACGGAAGGCGGCGGAAAATTCTTTGGAAAAGCCGGCTCATTCAAAAAAGGCTATGAATTTGACGCCCTTGTGCTTGATGATGAAAATATAAAGACAACGGTTGACTTTGACCTGAAAGAAAGACTTGAAAGAATAATATATCTGGGAGACAACAGCAATATAGTATCCAAATATGTTTCAGGCCAGAAAATTTTTTAAATAATTGACATTTAAGGCAGGTGAAAAGCATGTATGATATTGGAATAATAAACGGAAGAGTATATACCGAAAACGGATTTATAAATGCCAATATATATATTGAAGGCAACAAAATAGCTGCGCTGACATCTGACAGACACCAGTGCTGCAAAACAATAGATGCTGAAGGAGCTAAAATTCTGCCGGGATTTATCGACCCGCATGTACATTTTTCTTTGACGGTAGGGTCCAATACATCAACCGACGATTTTGAAAAGGGTTCCATCAACGGCCTTTTGGGCGGAGTGACAACATATATAGACTTTTTAGACCCCATAAAGAAAGTTTCTCAGTTTAAGGAAGCATTTGAAGAAAGGGCAGAGCTGGCCAAAGACTCTGCATCGGACTATGCATTTCACAGCTGTGTGGCAAATCCTTCCGACGGAGCCAAGGAAATATTAAGAGAGGGTCTTAAGTACGGAATAACATCAGTCAAGCTTTTTACCACCTATTCAAATACGGACAGAAGAACATACGACGATTATATACTTGAGCTTTTAAAACAGTCCAAATCCCATAATGCGCGTATTGTGATTCATTCCGAAAACGACAGTCTGGTGGACTACAGTGATAATATACTCATAAAAAATCACGAAAAGAGCAGAGACACCCTCTGCGAAACAACGGAGGTCCTTAAGCTGGCCCAGATGGCAAGGGTTACAGGAGGAAATCTCTATATTGTACATGTAAGCGCCGGCACAACTGCCGATATAATAGCAAGGGAGTATAGAAAAGAGCTTGAGAGAGGCAATATAATAATGGAAAGCTGCCCCCATTACTTTATATTCAACAGCTCCTGCTATAATAAAAGAAGCGGATTTTTATATACTATGACACCGCCTCTGAGACCCGAGGAAGACAGGGTGCTTCTTTGTGACAACATAGACTACATATCTACTATAGGCACTGACCACTGCCCCTTTACCGAAGATATGAAACGCCACAAATACACAAGCGAAACCCCCATGGGCATAGGCGGCATAAAATATTCTTTCCTGAATATGTATACGCTCTTTGGCGACAAAATTATAAAGAAATTCACCTCAAACGTGGCAAAAGCCTATAATATGTATCCTCAAAAAGGTACACTTATGCCGGGAGCAGATGCGGACATAGTTATATTTGATGACAAGGCAAAGGGCATAATAAAAGACAGCACAAGCCTTTATAACGGAAGAGAAGTAAAGGGAAAGATAGTATCCGTTTTACTTTCCGGAAACATTGTTGTAAAAGACGGTGAATTTGTAGGAAGCAAAGGAAGATATATAAGAAGATGAAGATAACGGCTGTTATTATGTGTTCGGGTCTCAGCAGAAGAATGGGTTCAAATAAGCTGCTGATTCCCTTTAACGGCAGAAAGATATATGAATATGTTTTGGATACGGTTTTAAAATGTGATTTTTATAAAGTCATAGCCGTAACCGCCTATGATGAGATAGGTGAAAAATACCGTGGAATTGATGTTGTGTTTAACCCCGATAATGAGGAAGGAATATCATCGTCCATAAGGCTTGGCGTAAAACTGAGCGGAAATTGTGATGCCGTTATGTTTTTTACTGCCGACCAGCCCTGTCTTGATGTTAAGACTGTAAAGAGGCTTATGGCTGCTTTTGAAGAAAGAAAACAGATAATTGTTCCTGTGTATGAGGGTAAAACACGCAATCCTGTAATTTTTCCTATAAAGTATAAGGACGACCTGCTTTCTCTCAAAGGCGATAACGGAGGTAAAAAAGTATATAGTCTTTTTTATGACGATGTATATGAAGTACCCTTTGATACGGAACTTCCTTTTTTCGACATAGATACTGAAGATGACTTAATCAGACTGAAAAATATGACATAACTTTTAAGAGACTGCATAGGATATGCAGTCTTTTGCCGTTTAATCACCACAAAACTTATTATTGACAGTAAAAAATGCTGTTTATCCGCCACATTTATGCTTTTTCTTATGTTTTTTTGCACTTTTTATGCAATACTTAAGAAAATCGTAATTGCATAGATTGGAATACAAATATATAATATAGGCATAAGATAAAAGGTTTTTTATGGGAGTGAAAGATGGTGATAAAATTATGAAAAAGATTTTATCGACGTTAATAATGACTGCTGTTGCGGTCTCTCTGTGTGCCTGCAGTTCTCAAAGCGCACAGCCCGAAACAGCAGCTGATGAAAATTTGATAACAGCAGACAGCGGAGATGCTTATTATGAAGTAGAGATAAATAATGCCGCTGCCGGAGATGCTGCCAATAGCCAAAGTTCAGATGAAATGCAAAAAGTTACGGAAAACAGCCAGGAATCAGATGAACCACAGCTTCAGATGTCCAGCACTACTCCTAAAACCAGGTCGTTTTCACCTGCATTATCTGCCACAGCATCAAATGTAAGAGTATCAGAAAGCCTTGATAAGGCTGTTGGCGATGCAATAATCAGCTATAATGACGGAAGTTATCTTGAAGGAGAATGTGAAACAGAAGGACACATAATACTTGATGTGGCCAATGAAAACTCTACTTTAAAGGTATATGCACTTACAACGTATGGCGAATACAGCTTTATAAATGATATGTTTATAAAGGTAAGCGGAAGCGGAGCTATTCCCGTTGTTATGAGTTTTGAAGAGGGAAAAGACAATACCTATTCTCTTTTAAACTATCAGGAGCCCGAGGAAGGTTCAAAATATGTGACATCCGTAAAAGAACTTTTCCCTCAGAGTATGTATAACAGAATAGTACCTGTTTCAGATACGGACAGGAAAGCATTAACTGTAAATGAAAGAAAGGACGCAAAAAAATACCTTGATTCCATTGGAAGAACAGCTACAATAGGTGACTATTCGGATGTTTCTTTTGAGTATCCGGATGTATCTGATGAGATTAAAAAGACGGTTTTCGACAGATACTGGGAATACCCTGACTGGCTTGGAACAACAGAAAAAATTGAGAACGATGTCAGATATGTATATGAAACACAGTGGAAGAATTACGGCAATAACGACAGTATGATTTATCTCACCAAATATGTATATGATACGGGAGAGATAATAAGAACTATAAATGTTCATATTGATAACGGCGTTATTCAGTCATCTGAAGAAAAGGTTTTAAAACTTATTGAAAATACATCGGGAAATAAACGATAAATTATTTATGCAGCAGATATTATTATCTGCTGCATTTAATATTAAAACAAAATATTAATAGGGGTATGCTTATGAATGGCGGTATAATTGCTCAAAAAATTGTATGAGCCCATGTAGATAAGAATGTTGATTTTGTATTTACATGGGAGGAACAGAAATGAAAGAAAATAAATATGATAACGAAATATTTTTTGAAAAATACAGCGAAATGAACCGCTCAAAGGAAGGGCTTAAGGGTGCCGGCGAATGGGCGGAATTAAAAAAAGTTCTGCCGGATTTTAACGGTAAAACTGTACTTGATTTGGGATGCGGCTATGGCTGGCACTGCAAATATGCCGTTGACAATGGTGCATCTTATGTTCTTGGTACGGATATTTCACATAAAATGCTGAAAAAAGCCAAGGAACTGAATGACAGCTCGAAAATCCGGTATTTGTGTTCCGCAATGGAAGACTTGGATTTTCCTGATGAAAAGTTTGATGTAATAATAAGTTCCCTTGCTTTTCATTATGTCAGAGATTTCGGACCTTTAATGCAAAAAATAAGCAGATGGACCAAAAGAGGCGGATATTTTGTATTTTCCGTTGAACATCCGGTATTTACAGCAAAGGGAGACCAGGACTGGTACTATGACAGTAAGGGAGAGATTATGCATTTTCCCGTAGATAATTATTATTACGAAGGAAAAAGAGAAGCCGTATTTCTTGGAGAAAAGGTCATAAAATACCACCGCACGCTTACTACATATGTAAATTCTCTTTTGCAGAATGGTTTTGAATTACGGCATCTTATAGAACCTGCGCCTCCGGAAAATATGATGGATATTCCGGGAATGAAAGATGAAATGAGACGCCCTATGATGTTAATTGTTTCATCGGTCAAAAAGTGAGATAATAAATTAATAATATAAAAATTACTGCCTGTCAGCTTTCGATTATAGGGGAGGGTATTTTATGAAAAAGAACGCAGTTTTATTTCCTCTTATATTGACAACAGCTATGATTATTACGGGATGTGCCAGTGCGGATACTGAAATCGAACTTTTTCCTCAGGGCATTCAGACGGTTGAGGTATCCCATTCCTATGCCTCAGAAGAAACGACATGGAAATTAAGCCAATCCGATATAGAGGATATGAAAGACTGGGCATCAGCCCTTAAATTGGAGCAGAAAACATTCGACGACGGAGAAGCTCCGAATGAAGTTTATGCAGGAGGAGAATCCTATACCTTCAATATAAACAACGGAGAGACGACTTTTTCATATATATCCATAGACGATAATTATATTTATATGGATAACAACTGGTATGAAGTCAAAAATCCTTCTATCCCTCCTGCCCGGGAGCCTGAGCAGGAAGAAAACGATAAAATACCTATGGTAATGGTTAACGGCAAGCTTTATTATGACACGGGAAAAGAAAGCAGCATGGATACGCGCTGCGGAGTAATGGACGGAAAAATAACATCATCTGTAGACAGCTCAAAAATACCTGCAGAAAATAATCAATCCAATTTTGGCGAAGGCTATGAATATCAGTATGGGGCTGAAGGCACCATAGAAATACTTATTGACGGGAAATGGATAGTTTTTGAACAGAGGGAAGGATGCGGAAGCCAGGTCAGATTCGGAGACAGAATGATAGACAAAGAAGGGCTGTCAGAGGAGACCTTAAAATGGCTCGAATGGCATAACAGCCTGACGGAAGAAGAACAGATGAAAGTCGATTACATACCGGCTGAGCTTTATAAATATGCCGTGTCTGCTGAAACGGAAGACGCGGATACAGCCGCTCAGACCGATTCCTATGACTTATGCAGCTATCCAAGGGCAGAAGATATGAACTGATTTTTACTTTAAACAGGCATAGATTTTTATTGTTGAAAAAAAGCATTGGTTAGGATATACTTATATATACGTGAGTATCGTTAGAAATATAAATGAAGAAGGTGAGCAGATGGCGGTTACTGAAGCTGTTGAAAATTATTTAGAGGCAATACTGGTCCTCAGCCGTAAGCAGCCGGATGTGCATGCTGTTGACGTATGTAATCATCTTGGCTATTCAAGACCAACTCTTTCGGTTGCTATCAAGCAGATGAAAGAAGACGGACTTATCAGTGTCAGTGGAGAAAATCATATAACCCTTACGGAATCCGGTTTAAAAGTGGCGGAAAGAATATACGAGAGGCATAATGTTATAGCAGCTATGCTAATTGGCATTGGCGTCAGCGAGGAAACAGCATATTCAGATGCCTGTAAAATAGAACACGACTTGAGCGACGAAACATTTGAATGCGTTAAGGCTCATTTCCTTAAATTTGCGAATGAGGAAGGGCAGAAATGAAATACGAAATACTTTTATTTGACCTGGACGGAACCTTGCTCGACTTTGATAAAAGCGAGATAGAGGCTTTTAAAAAACTTCTCTTGGCAAAGGGAATAGCTTTTGAGCAGAAAATCTTTGATATGTATAAAGAAGTCAACGAAGGGCTTTGGCGTGCCTATGAAAAGGGCGAAATAACTATGTCATATCTTTTGGAGACAAGGTTTAAAAAGACCATGGAGAAATTAGGATATGATATAGACGGTGCGGCCTGGGAAAAAGAGTACAGGCAGTATCTTGGAGATTATGCTTTTATTATTGACGGCGCGGACGAAGTATTGAAAAACCTTCATAGGGACCACCGCATTTTTGCAGTGACTAACGGTGTTGGAGATACACAGGTCAACAGGCTCAGACTTGCGGGTCTTTTGGATTATTTTGAAGATATATTTGTTTCTCAGGTCATAGGATTTCAGAAACCATCTGTTGAATTTTTCAATTATGTAGCATCAAAAATTAAAGATTTTGATATTAAAAAGGCTCTTATAATAGGTGATTCACCTGTAAGTGATATTTTAGGCGGAATAAACGCCGGCATAGATACCTGCCTTATTAGTTTAAACGGTAAAACTAATACTACGGCTTATAAAAGTAACTATGAGATAAATTCCTTGATGGAACTGTATGATATTTGCAGATAAAAGGCCGTCAAAAACGGTCTTTTAATTTTTCTTGATTTAAAAGAAAGGACTAAAACTATGCGTATAGGTTCAGGATATGATGTTCACAGACTTGCAGAAGGCAGAAAACTCATACTGGGCGGTGTAGAAATACCCTATAAAAAGGGACTTCTTGGCCATTCGGATGCCGATGTGCTGGTGCATGCGGTTATGGACGCTCTCCTTGGTGCGGCGGCAATGGGTGACATAGGCAGACACTTTCCGGATAATGATGAGCAGTATAAAAATATTTCCAGTTTATTGCTTTTGGAGAAGGTTTCCCTCTTGCTTAAAGAAAGAGGATATAATACAATAAATATTGATGCGACTGTAATTGCTCAAAGACCAAAACTTGCTCCTTATATAGAGCAGATGGTCAAAAATATGGCTGATGTACTTGGTGTGCCCTGCGACTCAATAAACGTAAAGGCAACTACCGAGGAAGGCCTTGGCTTTACAGGAAGTGGAGAAGGAATAGCAGCACAGGCAGTATGCCTGATTGAAAAGATAAAATAAAGGAGAAAAGTTATGAAGATTTATAATACGCTTACACGCAAAAAAGAAGACTTTGTACCTATGGAGCCGGGAAAAGTTAAAATGTATGTATGCGGACCTACTGTATACAACTATATCCATATCGGAAATGCCCGTCCCTACGTTGTATTTGATACAGTAAGACGCTATATGGAGCATAAGGGATATGAAGTTACTTATGTTCAGAACTTTACTGACGTTGATGATAAAATAATCAAAAGAGCAAATGAAGAAAATTCAACAATGGAAAAGGTTTCAGAGAAATACATTGCTGAAGCTTTCCATGATGCGGACGGTCTTAATGTAAAAAGAGCTACGGTTCATCCCAGAGTTACTCAGGAAATGCCTGAGATAATCGAGATGATACAGGAGCTTATCGATAAAGGCCATGCTTATGTAGATAACGGAACAGTATATTATGATACAAAGTCTTTCCCCGAATACGGAAAACTTTCAAAGAAAAATCTTGATGAACTTATAGCGGGAGCCAGCGAAAGAGTATCTGCTGACGACGCTAAGAAAAACTCAACAGACTTCGTTCTTTGGAAGCCTCAGAAGCCCGGTGAGCCCAAATGGTCATCACCCTGGGGAGACGGAAGACCCGGCTGGCATATAGAATGCTCAGTTATGTCTAAAAAATATCTTGGAGAAACAATAGATATCCACGCCGGCGGAGAAGACCTTATTTTCCCTCATCATGAAAATGAAATAGCTCAGAGTGAGGCCTGCAGCGGAAAGATTTTTGCAAGATACTGGATGCATAACGGATTCATAACGGTTGATAATGAGAAAATGTCAAAATCAGCAGGAAACTTCTTTACAGTAAGAGAAATTTCCGAAAAATTCCCTTATGAAGTTATTAGATTCTTTATATTAAGCGGACATTACAGAATGCCCCTTAACTTCAGCGATACTCTTATGCAGGCCAGCCAGAACGGTCTTGAGAGAATTAAAAACAGCGTAGCTTCTCTTAACTATTACATTGACAACTGCACAGTTGAAACTAAGGAAGATGACGAGGAAAACTCAAAGACTATACAGGGATTCCTTACACAGTTTGAGACAGCTATGGATGATGACTTTAATACAGCCGATGCTATCACAGCAATATATGAGCTTGTAAAATTCATCAACGTAAAGGTAAAAGAAGGATTCTCCAAGAAATCAGCCGTTGAAGCTAAAAATATGATAGATGAGCTTTGCAGAGTTCTCGGAATACTTCAGCACAATGACGAGGAAGTACAGGACCCTGATAAAGAGAAAATAGAAGAACTCATAGCTAAACGTGCCGAAGCTAAAAAAGCAAAGGACTTTGCTGCTGCCGACGCCATAAGAGATGAACTTGCGGCTATGGGAATTACAATAAAAGATACACGTCAGGGCGTGCAGTGGTTCAGAGGATAATTATGACAGACGAATATTTTAATAAAGTGCTTGAAAGAGAATATAAAGGAGTTTCCCCAAGGGAGCTGTCTCCGCTGGTACTGGCTTATGTCGGAGACGCCGTATATGAAATTCTGGCAAGGACAAGGGTAGTTTCCCTTGGGAACTGCCCTGTAAATAAGATGAACGCTAAAGCGAAAAAAATAGTCAATGCAAAGAGCCAGTGCGATGCGTATTTCAAAATACAGGAATCTCTGACCGATGATGAGGCTGCGGTATTCAGAAGAGGAAGAAACGCAAATTCCTATACTCATCCAAAAAATATGGATATAAATGATTACAGACACGCTACAGGGCTTGAAGCTGTATTCGGATATTTATATCTGTCAGGACAGAATGAACGAATTGTTGAACTTTTTGAGCTTATATATCCGCTCAAAAATGAGTTTTAAGGAGCGCTTGATATGGAACGACGATCATTTAACGAAAATCAGCTGGAAGGCCGCAATGCCGTACTTGAAGTCTTAAAGAGCGGCAGAGATATTGAAAAAATAATTGTTCTTAAGGGCAATGTGGAAGGCACCATACGCCGTATTGTAGGTATGGCTAAGGAAAGAGGAATAGTAGTTCAGGAAGTTGTGAGACAGAAACTGGACGAAATGAGCCAGACTAAAAATCATCAGGGAGTTATTGCCATTGTTTCCGAGCATGAATACTCAACTGTAGAGGATATTTTAGCTTCAGCCGAGGAAAAGGGAGAAAAGCCCTTTATTATAATACTGGACAATATAACTGACCCCCATAATCTCGGAGCAATTATACGTACAGCCGAATGTGCCGGAGCCCACGGCGTTATAATACCTAAGAGAAGAAGTGTAGGCCTTACTGCCGTTGTAGGAAAGACATCGGCAGGAGCACTGGAATATATGCCCGTTGCAAGGGTCACAAACATTGCCAGAACCATTGAAGAATTAAAAGAAAAGGGCATTTGGGTAGCCTGTGCGGATATGGGCGGAGATGAGTGTTTTGATGCCAATCTTGATGGAGCCATAGCTCTTGTAATCGGCTCCGAGGGCGAGGGTGTCAGCAGACTTGTCAAAGAAAAATGCGATTTTGTTGTATCCATACCCATGTATGGAAAAATATCGTCTCTTAATGCTTCTGTGGCAGGAGCGCTCCTTATGTACGAGGTCGTAAGACAGAGAAATTATAAAGATTAAGGGGTGTATATAATGCCGCTTAAAACCTTTCTTATAGTAGACGGATACAATATAATACACGCCTGGCCTGAGCTGGAAGACCTTACTTCTGTCAGCCTTGAGACAGCCAGAGTAAAACTTATGGACATACTCTGCAATTATCAGGGAGTCAGCGGTGAAACGGTTATACTTGTGTTTGACGGTTATCTGGTAAAGGGCAGTATCGGCTCTGTACAGGAGTACAATAATATTTTTGTTGTATATACCAAAGAAGCCGAAACTGCTGACCATTACATAGAAAAAACAGTGACCAATATTCCTAAGGAATACAGAGTTAAAGTTGCTACCAATGACGGTCTTGAGCAGACCATAATAATGGGCAAAGGCGCCACAAGAATAACAGCCAGGGAGCTTAAACAGATAATTGAACAGGAAGAAAAGCTTATCAGGCAGAACTATACCGAAAAACGTCCTGCGAAAAACAATATGCTTATGGACAATGTTGACGAAGAAACATTGCAGTGGCTTGAGATGATGCGCAGGAAAAAGGAGTGACCTTTTTTGGAGGAAGAAAAGGGTATAAAACAAAAGACTGTCCTTTATATAAACAGGGACGGAGCTTTAAAAAATATGGAAGATGAAGATATTATATCCCTTGTTAAACAGGGAGACATATCGGCTATGGATTTCATTCTGGATAAATATAAACCGCTTGTGAAGTCAAAATCCAGGGCTTATTTCCTTATAGGAGCCGACAATGAGGACATAATACAGGAGGGAATGATAGGCCTTTATAAGGCTGTCAGAGACTTTAATCCCGATAAACACGCTTCCTTTAAGGCATTTGCGGAACTTTGCGTAAACAGACAAATAATAACGGCTGTAAAGGCTGCTACAAGGCAGAAACACCAGCCTCTTAATAACTATGTTTCCCTTAATAAGCCTGCATTCAGTGATGATTCCCAGGAAACTTTTATGGATAACATAAAGGGTACGGATTTTTCCAACCCTGAGACAATGTTCATTGGCAGGGAAGCAAGGGCAGGCATAGAGCAGCATCTTGAAAAAAACCTCAGTAATTTTGAAAATTCGGTGCTTTGTCTTTATCTTGATAATAAGACCTATGCCGAAATTTCAAAAATAACGGGAAAATCTGAAAAATCCATAGATAATGCTTTGCAGAGAGTAAAGAAAAAACTCGAAAAGTATCTGCAAGAATAATATTGACAGCGAACTGCTAATTTAGTATAATATCTACTGCATGCTAATGTGGCACAGTAGGTAGCGCAACGCCTTGGTAAGGCGTAGGTCGGCGGTTCGAGTCCGCTCATTAGCTTGAAAACACACCATCTTGTATGGTGTGTTTTTTGTTTATAATAATTCTTTATTTGCTAAAAACGAAGCCTTATAAATTTATGTTAAGTCTAGAAATTTTTATTTATAAAATATAATTACTTACAGTTATATTAAAACTATATACTTTTTGGTGTTTATAGAGTATGATTATCATATTCAATATAGAGCTGATGCAGCATTTTTGGTATAAAAAATACAGACCTCTGTATGACTGATAAAATGACAGCTTCATTGAAAATTCAGCTTTGAATACATCAGAAGATTTGGAGGTTACTATGTATACATTATCACAATGGGTATTATTCTTTTTCATTTATTCCCTAATTGGCTGGATATGGGAGTCCTGTCTTGTATCCTGCAGAGAAAAAAGATGGGTCAACAGGGGATTCCTTAACGGAAGCATACTGCCCATATACGGCTTTGGAGCCATAGCCATACTTTTGTCGACAATCGAGGTTCAGGACAATGTGGTGCTGATTTTTATATTTGGTATGATAGGCGCAGATATACTTGAATATTTCACGGGCGCCATTATGTATAAAATATTCCACGTAAAATATTGGGATTATTCCAGATTTAAATATAATCTAAACGGATACATATCATTGCAGTCATCATTATGCTGGGGTGTTTTTTCGATAATACTTGTAAAAATAATTCACGTCCCCATAGCGGAGGCAGTAGGAACAATAAAGCCCTATGTTACGGAGATTTTAGCAGTGGCAATGATGTCGGCATTATCAATTGATACGGCCATATCCGTAAGGGAAGCTTTGGACCTCAAAAAACTCCTTGTACATCTTGAAGAAAGCAAAGAGCAGATTGAGAGACTTCAAAAGAGACTTGAAGTTATATCGGCCGTCGCCATAGACGACTACCACAATATGCTTAAAAAGGCTGAGGAGAAGGAAAGTGTGCAGTCTCTTATACAGCGAATAGACATAATGCGAAGCATAAGACGCGAGAATATAAAACAGCTTTATAACCGCCTCGAAGAGCAGAGAAAGGAATATTCCGACTATGCTGATATAAAAGAGCTTATACTTAGAGAAAAAAGCCGTATGGACGAAAGAAGAAACGATATGTATAAGCGTGCCGCAAAGCATTTGAGAAGAAATCCCGGTGCTGTATCTTTTAAGCATAAAGGGGCCTTTGATGAAATGAAAAGAGTATTTAATGAACATAAAAAGAACAAATGATTTACTGTACTGCCACAGACTTATATAATCAGGTATTTCAGCCGGATTCGTAAGGAATCCGGCTTTTTCATTATACTTCTCAATAGAATAATTTATATCAGGAGAAATATAAATACTATATATGGTCTTTTTAGACCCGTAATCACACTGGGAGGTAATTTAATGAAATATCTGTATATTCTTCTTCCTTTGATAAGTCTTGCGGTGGGCTGGATGGCATCATATTTTACTGCCGACGGTTTAGAGTACATATATCCTGCCATAGAAAAATCACAGCTTACGCCGCCCGGATTTATATTTCCTATAGTCTGGACTATACTTTACATACTTATGGGCATAGGAATGGCCAGGGTAATCGAAAAGGGCGGAGATGAAGCAGGAAAGGCAAAAGCAGTATGGATAGTGCAGCTGCTTGTAAATTTCAGCTGGAGCATAATATTTTTTGGTATGCAGATGTATTTTGAAGCATTTATTTGCCTCATAATACTGTGGTTCTTAATAATCATTATGATATTTGAATTTAATAAAATAGACAGAACAGCGGCGCTTATGCAGATACCTTATCTTTTATGGGTAAGTTTTGCAGGATATCTCAATTACGCTGTATGGATGCTGAACAAGTAAGGAGATGGGCATATCCTTAAATGGATATGCTCGTTTTTTTTATAAAGCTGTAGTTTTATGAAAAAATTAGAAATATATTCATAAAATCATAATATTTTGTCGTATTAAAAACGTGAAATTATAGGATTTTGTGATAAAATTAATATAAAAAGGAAGGTGATATTATGTTTCAATTCTTTTGGATAAGGAACGCATCGGTTTGGTCAGCACTGATATATATAATAATAGGAATAATACTTACTCTTTTTCCCGGAATAAGCGGTATAATTTTTGTAAGGACTCTGGCTGTTATATCTCTGATTTTTGCAGTCTTAAATATTTACAGATATGTCAAACAGAAAAATGATGTTATGCAGTCAGGAGGAAGAATGTTTTCGGCTATACTTTTTCTCATATTTTTTGCAGTATGTTTTATGAATCCTGAAATGGTATTATCTATACTGCCTGTTTTACTGGGCATACTGCTTATAATAGACGGTACTGGCAAACTGCCTATAGCCATAGAAGCGTTCAAAATGAGAAACAATACAGCTATGCCGGTACTTCCGCTTATTTTATCTGCAATAATACCTCTGATATTTGGAATTATTATAGTTATAAATCCATTTACCGTATCAAGTATGGTTATAATGATATTTGGAATCAGTCTGCTGGCAGACGGTATAAGCGACCTTGTGACAGCTATAATGACAAAAAAGAACCAAAATGATGACCAGTGATAATTAAAAAAGCAGTGAAAGTATAATTAATAGCTTTCACTGCTTTTATTATTTTTATTATTTATCAAAGAGATATTATTATACCGCCGTTTCCTGCGTAGAGACTTGCTACACCACTTGTATCATTTATATATATTTTGATATCAGGGAATTCTCCATTGATTTTTTCTTTCACATAGGCAGCTCTTTCTGCACAGTTGCAGTGAGATATAACAATCTCGCCGGGGTTAAGCTTTTTGCAGTAATCAAGTATAAGCTCAACAAGTTTAGACATAGCTTTTTTCATACCTCTTGCATGGTCAAGCTGGCATATAGTACCTTCAGGGGTAGCTCCCATAATGGGAACTATATGTAAAAGATTTGCCGCGAAACGTTTAAATCCTGTCAGACGTCCGTTTCTCTCAAGGAAAGTAAGGTCCTCAAGAACAAATGTTGTTGTAAGTCTCTCAATATAAGATTCAACTTTCTTTACAATTTCCTCAAACTCAAGGCCTGCTTTTTCATACTCTTCAATTTTCATTCCGATAAGGGTCTCTCCGGCCGATGCTGACCTGCTGCTGAAAACATGTATATTAACGTATGGATTTGTTTCTTCATACAATTTTTGGGCGAGACAGGCGCTGTTATATGAGCCGCTGAGAGGGGCTGAAAGTGTAACAACATAAATATTATTACATTCACAGTCAAATGCCTTTATATACTGCTCAGGTGAAGGGCAGGCTGATTTAGGGCATTCAGTTGATGAAGCTACAAGATTAAGAAAATTTGCCTGGTCAAATGTTTCATCATCAATTATATTAACTTCTCCTACCTGAAGGGTGAGGGGAACATTTATAAAATTTCCTGTATTTTTCATTTCTTCTGTAAGTTCGCCGCAACTGTCTAAAATAATTCGGTATGACATAGTTTTCAAAACTCCTTTATCTTGACTAAGTTACTATAATTTACTATAATCTACTATATACAAAACAGAAAGATTTTCAACCAACAAATTAGTATATAAAGAATTAATATAAACATTTACAAAGAAATTGTTTAGTAATAATATTATTCCATAAAACTGTTGCTTTGGAGGACGTGTTATGAAAGAAAACAGAAGAATACAGATGACAAAGAAACTTTTAAAAGAAAGTGTCTTTGAATTAATGGAACAAAAACCTCTAAATAAGATTACCATAAAAGAAATATGCGAAAATGCTGATGTAAACAGAACAACTTTTTATAAATACTACGGCGACCAGTATATGCTTGTTAAAGACGCAGAGAACGAACTTTTGAAAAAAACTTCAGAATTCTTGAAAAGTCTCAGCTCTGACGAAGAAAAAACAAAACTTCTTGAGGAATTCCTTACATACGTTAGAAATAACGGCGATACATTCAGAATTTTATTAGACAGAAACAGTGATACTGATTTCAGGCTCAGGCTTATGAATGTGGCTATGGAAAAGGTTATGGCTGAAAAATATGAGCCCAGAATAAGAAACGAAGACAAAAAATACATATATTGTATGATAATTATGGGCGCAATAAATACAATAGGATTATGGATAGACTCAAAATTTGATATGCCCGAAGAGGAAATGTCTAGCCTTATGTACAAATTTGTTTTGACAGGCTTAAAGGGTATAGAGATATAAAATAAAAGACCTCATCTGCAAGTTAATAAATGCAGATGAGGCTTTTTTATTAGTCGGTAAATACTCCTGATGACATATATCTGTCGCCTGAATCAGGAAGGATTACAACTATATTTTTTCCTTTATATTCATCCATTGATGAAATTTCAGCTGCAGCCGCAACTGCTGCTCCTGATGATATTCCTACAAGAATTCCTTCAAGTTTTGCTATGGCATTGGCTGTTTCATAAGCCTTCTCATCACTTATAGCCACAACTTCATCATAAATTTTTGTATCAAGTATTTCGGGAACAAAGTTTGCTCCTATTCCCTGGATTTTGTGGGGGCCTGCTTTTCCTTCAGAAAGAAGTGGACTTGCCTTGGGCTCTACGGCAATAACTTTAATATCAGGATTTTTTTCTTTAAGATATCTTGCTGTTCCCGTAAGAGTTCCGCCTGTTCCTACAGATGCAACGAAAACATCAATCTTTCCGTCTGTATCTTCCCATATTTCGGGTCCTGTTGTAAGATAATGGGCCTTTGGATTTGAAGGATTAACAAACTGTCCGGCAATAAAGCTGCCGTCTATGCTTTTTGCAAGCTCTTCAGCTTTTTCAACGGCTCCTGCCATACCTTTTGCACCTTCTGAAAGTACTACCTCAGCTCCGTATGCCTTTAAAAGATTTCTTCTTTCAACACTCATGGAATCAGGCATAACAAGTATGCATTTATATCCAAGAGAAGCTGCGGCAGAAGCAAGGCCGATACCGGTATTTCCGCTTGTAGGCTCAATTATTGTAGAACCTTCTTTAAGGGCGCCGCTTTCTTTTGCGTCAAGAATCATCTGTTTAGCTACTCTGTCTTTTACACTTCCTGCAGGGTTAAAATATTCAAGCTTAGCTAATATTTTAGAACCTTTGCAGTATTTATTTTCATAGTTATGGAGTTCCATAAGAGGAGTTCCACCTGTTAAATCAAGTACGTTATTGCAAATTTTGGACATAAAATTCACCTCTTTTTAAAATTTGCTTTGATTATACACTTACTAATTCCTACTGTCAAGATGGGAATTAAAGAATTAATAAGAAGATTATAGAATACATATTTATATATTAATAAAACCGATAAAAGGGTGGTACATATTGATAATCAAAACTTTTAAACTTTCACCTAAAAACATTTTAATAGCTTTTGCTTTGGCAATTACGGCCGCAGTGGCGGTTAAGGCCGCTCCCCCTGCAGCTAAAGCAGTTTTTTCCGTAGCATCAAACTCCGAAAGGCTTCTGCCCATATACTGTGTAGAAACGGAAAAACCACAGGTAGCAATTAGCTTTGATGCAGCTTGGGGAGCCGATGATACGGATACTCTGCTCCAAATTCTTGAAGAAAATGATGTAAAAACAACATTTTTTATGTGCGGATACTGGGTTGATAAGTATCCCGAAGAAGTAAAGAAAATAGCAGAAGCCGGACACGACCTTGGAAATCATTCCGCTACGCATCCTCATATGAGCCAGCTTTCCAAAGAACAGATAAAAGAAGAACTTATAACTACCGGAAACAAAATAGAAGAGCTTACCGGCGTTAAAAGTGAGCTTTTCAGACCGCCATTCGGAGAGTATACCAATGATGTTATCAGTGCAGCTGAAGAGTGTGGGTATTATACAATCCAGTGGGATGTAGACAGCCTCGACTGGAAAGAATACGGTGCTCAGGAAGAAATAAGCAAGGTTCTTAACCATAAAAAGCTTGGAAACGGCTCAATAATCCTTTTCCATAATGATGCAAAATATACACCTCAGGCACTGGACAGCATAATAAAAGGATTAAAGGAAAAGGGATATGAGATAGTGCCTATTTCCGAACTGATAATGAGAGAGAACTATACAATAAATGCAGAGGGAAGACAGGTAAGTACTGAAAATAAAGAGTAATATTTTAAACTGAATACATATTAGATTATGTGAGATATAATAAAACCAGCCGCTAATGTTATACACGTAAAGATATAATCAGTATCGGCTGGTTTTTAAAATTAGGAAAATTCTATTTATTCATCAGCAATAAGGCTGCTTTCAAAACTTTCTGCCATAGTGGCTGTACCGCCTGTAATTGCATCAACAAAACTTGTATCAACTGCAATAATCCATCCGGTTTCTGTTTTGTTTAAAGTTAAATCTACTTCATTTTCAACAAGATTTTCTGTATTTTTATCCATTGAGCTAATTAAGAGCTCATTCAGTTTTGTTTCCAGTTCATCAGCAGAAATATCAGAGAATACATAGTTAAGCGCTTCGCTTAAATAATCCTGCATAACATCTGCCATATTTATATTTTTGATTTTAACAGTTACAACTGCCGTATCATCGTTTTCTTCCGATGAAACGATAGTATACTGCAGATTATCCATAAGTATTTGAATTATCTGTTTATTTATATCTTCGTTATGAATTTCATTTGAATTTTCGTTATCAGCTGTATTTTTGCCAATGGATGCCCCAATATCAGTATCAAAATACATAGCCGCAGTATCAAAATCAGAAGCCTTCAAAGCAGTGAGAGCTTTATCAACCACAGTTTCGGGAGGGTCAATTTTTGCTCCGCATGCTGATAGTGAAGCAGCCAAAATAATCGTGAGTACAATGGCTATTGTATTTTTAATCCTTTTCATATTTTTACCTCTTATTATACTGCATTACAGTATTTTTTCGCCAATCATCTGGCCGATTCTTACAATATCGCTTTCGCCGGTAAACTCAAATGTAACTTTTCCGAGGCCGCTGAAATAAAGTTCAAGCTCGCTGTCCAAATCTAAAACTCCAGAAGTTTCTATTGAAAATGCCTGTATTTTAGAATATGGCATAGTTGTAAAATCCTTTTTCTTTCCTGTTATTCCCTGAACATTAACCGAAATTATTCTATGGGTAGTAAATACAACAAAATCGCGGACTCCTTTATAGCAGGAAACTATATCCTCACCGCTTATGAGAAGGGGAAGAACCTCTCTTGCAGAGTCAGTGGATGCTTTCTTAAGTTTAATGATACTGCCGTTATTAAAGTCTATCATATTTGTGCTCCTTTCAATTTAAATCTTATATTTTTTATTATTTATGCGGGATAATTACTGCAAAAAATTTGGACATATTTTGTCATCTTTATTAATTTAATCCCTGTATATAACATAAATGATAATATTAATAAAATCAAGACTTAAGCCTTATTTCTATAATCCGGAGTATGAGGATAACCTGGCATTGACTTTGTAAATATTGGACTGAAATTTTATATATAAAATGCTTGGTATTTTTAATATAGGCATTTCTTAAAAACTGTCAGTTATTATTTTTGTAATAAATTATTAAAAAATTATTAATATTTGCCTTTGAGGCCTTAAACTTAACATTTATCTTTGCAATTTTCACCAGAATATTTTATAATAAGATACAATACCGCAGGAAAGGGTGATACAAATTGAAAAGTATTAAGAAACTTTTGGCGGCTTTTTTGAGTGCGGCAATTATGGTTTCAGGGGCAGGCACCAGCGCTATGGCTGCGACTACTTTACCCGAATACATAAGAGTCGGACTTGTTATGAGTTATGCCCAAAAGAGTTCAATTGGCATACAGTCTACATCAATAAGACTTGTTAGACCTGAAAGTGATTCTAATCCTCTTGATAATGAGACAGTAGATGAATTTAACTCATCTTCCGGATTTAATGTGAGAGTTGGTCTCAGCTATCAGGTAGCTATACCGATAGATGCTTCTTCATATAATGACGCAAAGGCGGAAGCGTCCGAATATATTTCAAACGGATATTCAAATGCCGTTGCCGGCTATTATAAAAATGACTGGGCTGTTATAATTTACGGATATGAAAATATGTCTGCGGCAAACAGTGCGGCATCAGCCCTTGGAGGAAAAGCGCTTTCTCCGTCAGATGTTACAATTTTAGATATTGACGGAAATCCCATACTTCTGATAGCAGATTCGGATGCGTATTTTATGGGAACAGGTTCAACTCCGGTTGTTGACCTTGGCGCCCGCTCATATAGAGGCATAATTGATTTTATACATAACTCAGACGGAACAATAACAGCAGTTAATGTTATTGACCTTGAGGAATACTTATATGGCGTTGTGGCATCTGAAATACCTTCAAGCTATGAATATGAAGCAATAAAGGCTCAGGCCTGCGCCGCAAGAACCTATGCGCTTTATAAGTGGAACAGAGAATCAGATATCGGATATGATATATGCGACTCTACACACTGTCAGGCATATATGGGTTATGATTATGAGGATTCTACAACTAGACAGGCTGTTATAGACACCGAGGGAGAATTGATATATTATAATGGAAGTCCCATTGAAGCACTTTTCTTCTCATCAAGCGGCGGCTATACCGAAGATGCAGTAAATGTATGGGGTACTGATGTTGCTTATCTTAAAGCAGTTGACGACAGCCAGGAAATAAACTGCCCCGAATGGGAAAGAACAATAACCCTTGATGATTTGGACAACCTTATACAGACAAACGGTTATAATATAGGTTCTGCCACAGGTATGAGAATTACCATTGATAATAAGACTAACCGAGTACAAAAACTTGAAATACTTGGCACTGAGGGAATAAAAACCATAACCCTTGAAGCCTGCAGAACTGTTTTCGGTTCTATTGGAAGTTCATTTAACAGCAGAAACTACACCATAACAAACGGTGTTGTTGAAAGCGGCGGAAAGACCGAGACAGTGACAAGCAATGTTATCGGAACATTTATAAGCGAGCCCTTAGAGGGATTTAAAGTAGGCAGTGACTACGTGATAGGAGCTGACTGTGCGGTTATATATTCAAATGCATCCGGAGCTAAGGCATACGGATATGACGGAAAAGAAATAGATTTGGATGATATACCTAATATTGATGACCTCATTACTACAACAACAACCGTAACAACATCAAATTCAACAAGTGGAACGACCGTTATATCATCAAAGGGTTCAACAATTGAAATCAAAGGCTATGGAATTGGCCACGGCGTAGGACTCAGCCAGATGGGAGCCAACGGTATGGCTAAAAACGGTGCGGACTACAAAGAAATACTTAAGCATTACTACACAGGAGTAACAGTAGAATAAAACGGAGATATATTATGAAAACAAGTGATTTTTATTATGATCTCCCACAGGAACTTATTGCTCAGGAGCCTCTGAAGGACCGTTCGTCCTCGAGGCTTCTGGTTCTGCATAGGGATAGTGGGGAAATTGAACACAAAATATTTAAGGACATAACAGGTTATTTAAAGAAGGGCGACTGCCTGGTAATAAATGATACAAAGGTTATGCCCGCAAGACTTATAGGAGCCAGAAAAAATACAGGTGCCAGAGTAGAGATACTTCTTCTTGTAAGAAAGGATCTTGATACATGGGAAGTGCTCACATATCCCGGTAAAAAGGCAAAACCCGGAGATATAATTACTTTCGGCGACGGAAGACTTGAAGCAGAGATACTTGAAGTTATCGAAGGCGGAAACAGAATAGTAAAATTCCACTATGACGGAGTATTTGAAACTATTCTTGATGAGCTTGGAGAAATGCCTCTTCCTCCTTACATCACGCATAAACTTGAGGACAAAAACAGATACCAGACCGTCTATGCAGTTCATGAGGGTTCAGCGGCAGCACCTACAGCCGGACTTCACTTTACTAAGGAACTTTTGGAAGAAATAAAAAATATGGGTGTTGAGATAGCCCATGTAACTCTCCATGTAGGACTTGGAACATTCCGTCCTGTAAAGGTTGAGGATGTAACAAACCATGAGATGCACTCAGAATACTATGTGGTTGAAAAAGAAGAATCCGATAAAATAAATAATGCCAGAAAGAACGGCGGAAGAATTATTTCAGTAGGTACTACAAGCACAAGAACACTTGAATCGGTTACGGATGAAAACGGTGTAGTACAGCCCGGAAGCGGCTGGACAAAGATATTTATTTATCCCGGTTATAAGTTCAAAGCAGTTGACTGCCTTATAACTAATTTCCATCTGCCTGAGTCAACACTTATAATGCTTGTTGCCGCACTGGTTGGAAAAGATAAAATACTTGATACCTACAGAATAGCGGTTGAAGAAAAGTACAGATTTTTCTCATTTGGAGACGCGATGTTTATTGTATAAAATACGAGGGTGTTTGATATGGATCTCTTCGAATATAATATGTCCAGACAATTTAATAATACGGCTCCCTTGGCAGCCAGAATGAGGCCTGAAACACTGGAGGACTATGTGGGACAGCAGCATATACTGGCAAAGGGCAAGATGCTTTATAATGTCATCAAAGCCGATAAACTCGGCTCCATAATCCTTTACGGACCTCCCGGAACGGGTAAAACTACCCTTGCCAGGGTAATAGCAAACACCACTTCGAGGAAATTTGAACAGTTAAACGCCACAACATCGGGAATAAAAGATATAAAAGAAGTAGTTCAAAAGGCAAAGGAAAATGCCGGTATGTATAATGTCGGCACGATACTTTTTATAGACGAGATACACAGGTTCAATAAAGCCCAGCAGGATGCGCTCCTGCCACATGTTGAAAACGGAACCGTAACTTTGATAGGCGCTACAACGGAAAATCCTTATTTTGAAGTAAATAAGGCCCTTGTATCCAGGTCCTATGTATTTGAGCTTAGGCCTATTGAAAAGGACGACCTTAAAAAGCTCATAATGCGTGCCGTAAGCGACAGAGACAAAGGCTTTGGAAATATGGATATAGCCGTCGACGAAAAGGCCGTTGATTTTATTGCGGAGGTATCAAACGGCGATGCCAGAAGGGCTCTTAATGCCATAGAATTGGCGGTTCTTTCTTCCGAACCCGATGAAAACGGTAAAATCAAAATAGATATGGACCTTGCTCAGGAATGTATACAGAAAAGGGCTCTTAACTATGATAAAGACGGTGATAATCATTATGACACCATATCAGCGTTTATAAAAAGTATGAGAGGTTCAGACCCTGACGCAGCCCTTTATTACCTTGCCAGGATGATATATGCCGGAGAAGACCCGAAATTCATCGCCAGAAGAATAGTGATATGCGCCTCCGAAGATGTCAGCAATGCCGACCCCCATGCGCTTCAAGTAGCGGTATCAGCCGCCCAGGCAGTCAATATGATAGGTATGCCTGAAAGCCGTATAATACTTGCTCAGGCTGTTGCCTATGTTGCCTGTGCTCCAAAGAGTAATTCGGCTCTTATGGGAATAGAAAATGCTCTCTCAGATGTGCGTAATATAACGGTTTCGGGAGTTCCTGCACATCTAAGGGATGCACACTACAGCGGAGCAGCAGAAATGGAACACGGCGTCGGATATAAATATGCCCACGATTATCCGGGACATTATGTAAGACAGCAGTATCTGCCCGATGAGTTAGTCGGAAAGATTTATTATGAACCTTCTGAAAACGGAGTCGAAAAGAGGATAAGCGAATCCTTAAGACGACTTAGAGGAAAATAATTGTAAGCTAGAAAACACCCTTTAAGGGTGTTTTTTTATATGGTTTTTCGTATAGTCTATAGGCATATCAGAGTATTTGTTATAAGTATTTGTGTTGGAGAATACTCTCACTATAATAGTATATGGCAATAAAAATACTTCTAATCTCTATGGGAGGATAAATATGAATATTCTTATATTAAACGGAAGTCCGCGAAAAAACGGAAATACAAAATTTATGATAGACGCTTTTATTGAAGGTGCTAAAAAGTCCAATGATATTATTGAAGTGCCCGTATGCGAAAGAAAAATAGGCGGCTGCATTGCCTGTGAATACTGCCATACTAAAGGAAACGGAGAATGTATCCAGAAAGATGATATGCAGGAAATATATCCTCTTTTACAGAAGGCAGAAATGATAATACTGGCATCTCCTGTATATTATCATAGCTTCAGCGGCCAGCTGCAATGTGCCATAAACCGTATCTATGCCATAGACAAACCAAAGAACTTAAAAAAGGCGGCCCTGTTTTTAAGCTCAGGCGATGATAATGTATATGGCGGAGCAATATATGAATATGAAAATTCATTTTTGGACTATCTTGGCCTTGAAAATATGGGCATTTTTACTGCCTATGATAAGCAGAATAAATCAGAAGAAAAATATAAGGAGTTATATGATTTCGGATGTTCATTAAATTCTGATGCGGCTGAAAAAGGTATTTCTACAGAAGAATTTATTGAAATAATGAACAGCGGCAAAGAGGTTGAAGCCGGCTCAGCTGTTCATCAGTGTATGCACCGACTGGCGCAGGAAGCATTAAAAATTACCGGAGAAATAAACGGCAGATACCATACAGAGGAAGAAATAAGAGAACTTTTCCGCCAGCTCACAGGAAATAAAGTAGGAAAGAATTTTGCTGTATTTCCTCCTTTTTATACGGACTGCGGAAAAAACTTAACCATAGGAGACAATGTATTTTTTAACAGCGGATGCAGAATGCAGGACCAGGGAGGCATAGCAATAGGCGACGGAACGCTTATAGGCCATAATGTGGTTTTGGCAACACTCAACCATGATTTAGACCCGTCAAAGCGTGCAAATATGCACCCGAAACCCATTAAAATAGGCCATAATGTGTGGATTGGCGCAAATGCTACGATACTTCCCGGAGTAACCATAGGGGACGGAGCGGTTATAGCCGCCGGGGCGGTTGTATCCAAGGATGTACCGCCGCGCACAATAGCCGGAGGAGTTCCTGCAAAAATAATTAAAACCATAGACTAGGAATTATATTGACTAAATATGTATGATTTGGTAATATAAATAAGTAATCAGGACAAGAAGTCCATAATAAACCGGTTTATATAATTTATATTTTTTGACGATATAGCCACGAAGGCAGACTCTGTCGTGTATGACAGACTTTGTTTTCGTGGCTTTTTTGCGTTGAAGGAGGTATCTATGGATAAAAAAGAACTTAGTAATTTAAAGGATTTCTGGGACAGTATGGCTGAAAGGTTCAAAGACTTTGAAATCCCTACACCCTATAATGATATATTTATGAAAAATCTGTATCTTAAAGGAATACTTGAAAACGGCGGAAAGGCCCTTGATATTGGCTGCGGAGGCGGAAAATATTCCTTTGCAATGGCTCCGTATTTTGAGAAAGTCATAGGGACGGACATTTCGGAGCAGATGATAAATTACGCAGAAGAGAGAAAAAAAGACGAAAAAAACATAAATACGTTTTTCAGATGTATCTCCTGGCAGGAATCGGACATTGATGAGCTTGAATGGGAGAATAAATTTGATTTGGTATTTGCCCATATGACACCGGCTGTAAACAGCATTGAAACAATGGAAAAAATGAGAAAGGCATCAAAGAAATGGTGTGTAATAACCAAGTCCGTTTACAGAAAAAGCGAAATAGCCGATACGGTAAACAGAATATGCGGCAATAAATCAAACAGCTATGGCGATAAGGAAATGCTGGAACTTTTTGATATGTTATGGAAAGAAGGAATTATGCCCGAAGTATTTTACGAAAAAGAAAGATGGGAAAATGTCCTTCCCTTAAATAAGGCCGCAGATAGCTATATTAAGAGAATGTCCGTAAAAAGAGAGCTTACCCAAAGGGAGATAGAGGAAATTAAGGCATACTTTACAGACATATCCGAAAACGGAATGGTAACGGAAACTACTGACGCCGTATTATGTACGGTTTACTGGAAGGAAAATAAGGAGGAAATATAATGAATAAGGAATTATGGGAAAAATGCGTTGAATTTCACGGCCACGAATGCCCCGGTCTTGCCATAGGCTTCAGAGCCGCAGTTGAAGCATCTAAATATATAGGAGACGGAAAAAGCGAAGATGAAAGCATAGTATGCGTTACGGAAAATGACGCTTGCGGAGTAGATGCCATTCAGAGAATTTTAAGCTGCACCATGGGAAAGGGAAATCTTATATACAGAGGTACAGGCAAAATGGCATTCAGCTTTTTTGAAAGAAAGAGCGGAAGAAAAGTAAGATTCTGCCTGAAACCATTTGAGGGAGATATGGACAGGGAAGAACGAAAAAAATATATACTTGAAGCTCCCTTTGAAGAAATTTTTAAAATAAGCAAGCCTTCTTTTGACCTCCCTGAGGAAGCAAGAATATTTAATAATGTGGTATGTGAAGAATGCGGCGAATCCGCTCCCGAGCACAAAATACGCCTTATGAACGGCAAAAAAGTATGTTTGGACTGTTTTAAAGAATATGAAAGAGGATGGTAAAGGAGTGGTTATATGAAAAAAAGATTTGCTGTATTGGCGGCCGTGCTTATGCTTGCGCTGAGCGGCTGTGCTTCAACAGCCGAAAACCCCAAAAATACCGAAAACATTGAAGAAGCCCAGTCGTCAGTTAAAGTCACCGACCTTCTGGGACGTGAAGTGGAAGTTCCCGAAAACCCGGAAACAATAATAGCCCTTGGAGCAGGAAGTCTTAGAATGATATGTTATGCCAATGCCCAGGATATGGTTATTGGTGTTGAAAAGGGGGAGCAGGAGAAAACTCTTGCAAAGGGATACAATTATATCAATTATGATAAATTTGCCTCTCTGCCCGTTGTAGGTACCGGAGGAGCCGGCAGTTATGAGGCCTATGAGGAAGAAATACTGAAGCTTGCGCCAGATGTGATTTTTGCGGCATATACGGAGGACTTAGCCGATGACCTGCAGAAGAAAACAGGTATACCCGTAGTTGTAATTACCTATGACGGAGGAATGTTTGATGAAAAACTTTACCAGTCAATGGAGCTCATAGGAAAAGTACTGCATAAGGAAGAAAGATGTACGGAGGTGGTTGACGCTCTTAAGGGCTGGCAGAAGGACCTGGCAGAAAGGACAGCCGATATAAAAGACTCGGAAAAACCCCGTGTATTTACAGGAGCCTGCTCATTTAAAGGAGGACACGGTATAGAAGGCACATATACAAATTTTCCTCCTTTTACAGCCATCGGAGCGTTAAATGTGGCAGATGAGTTAAGTGATAAGGTAGGAGGAGTAATTGTTGATTTGGAGCAGATAGCCGTATGGGACCCTGACTATATATTCCTTGACCCTAACAATATGCAGCTTGTAAATGACGACTATGCCGTAAACAAAGATTTTTATGATTCTCTTACTGCCGTAAAAGAGGGCAGAGTATACGCACAGGTGGCCTATAACTGGTATACAACCAATGTTGAGACTGCTGTGGTAGATGCCTACTATGCGGGAAAGGTCATATTCCCTGAACAGTTTGCGGACATTGATATTGAGACAAAGGCAAATGAAATATATACAACTCTTTTAGGCAAAGAAGCTTCAACATACTACAAGGATATGACTGAAAACGGACTTGTCTGGAAACAGCTTAAAATCGGTGAAGAATTATGATAAATTATGCAAAACCATCTTCCGATGATACGGTTTACAAATCATATATAAGACGTAAAAAATACATTATCCTCCTTGTATTTTTGATGTGCCTGGCGGTGGGATTGTTTTCCCTCTGCTCAGGCTCATCGGGGCTGACACTCTCCCGGATATTCTCCTGCTTTCTTGGAAGAGGAGATGCAATGACTAATTCAATAGTATTTAATATAAGGATGCCGAGAATAGTTACGGCTGTGCTTGTAGGAATACTGCTGGCAATGTCGGGAAGTGTAATGCAGAGCGTCCTGCGTAATCCCCTTGCCTCAGCTTCTACGCTGGGCGTATCGCAGGGCGCTTCATTCGGAGCTACCATAGGAATTATATGTCTTGGTGCGGGAATGCAGGGAACTTCATCTTCAGCCAGCGCCATAACAATATATGACCCTGCTGTTGTTGTGGGGTGCGCCTTTGTCGGCGGAATAATTTCCGCTGTTATAATTTTGGCACTGTCAAAATATAAGACCATGAAACCCAGCTCCATGGTACTGGTCGGTGTTGCCCTCAGCTCTCTTTTTAACGGCGGTACAACACTGGTACAGTATTTTGCAGATGATGTTCAGGTGTCTGCCGTTGTTTTCTGGACTTTCGGAGACCTGGGAAGAACCAGCTGGAAAGAAATAGGAATACTTCTGGTTACGGCGGTTTTGATGTTTATATTTTTTATGTTTAACCGCTGGAATTATAACGCCATGGAAAGCGGTGCGGATACGGCAAAGAGTCTTGGAGTAAATGTGGACAGAGTTATGATTATAAGTATGCTGGCGGCATCCTTTGCAGCCTCTGTAGCTGTAGCCTTCGTAGGCATAATAAGCTTTGTTGGACTTATTGCGCCCCATATGATAAGAAAATTTATAGGCAGTGACTACCGCTATCTGCTTCCGGCATCGGCGCTTATGGGTGCTCTGCTCCTGCTTTTAAGCGATACATTCGGCAGACTGATTGTGGCACCCGTAATACTGCCCATAGGAGCAATAACATCATTTTTAGGAGCGCCTATGTTTTTATATCTTCTGTTTAAAGGAGCCGGTTCAAAATGATAGAAATAAAGAATTTGAGCTTTTCATACGGAGAAAAAAATATACTTGATAAAATATCCTTTGACTTGAATCAAGGGCTGTCGCTGGCCGTTTTGGGCAACAACGGTGCAGGAAAAAGCACAATGATAAAGTGCATTAACAAAATATTAAAGCCTCAGGAAGGCTCTGTATATATTGATTTCAAAGACCTTACGGAGCTGGATATTTCATCTCTGGCCCGTCAGATGGCCTATGTGGCACAGAAAAACGAAATATCTGACTGTACGGTATATGACGCCGTACTGCTTGGAAGAAAGCCGTACATAAAGTGGAAAGTAACGGAAAATGACCACAAGGTCGTAAAACGTGCCATTGAAACCATGGAGCTTCAGGCTTTTGAGATGAGAAATATATCCGAGCTGAGCGGGGGAGAACTTCAAAAGGTAATGTTAGCCAGGGCTTTGGCTCAGGAGCCTAAACTGCTTCTTTTGGACGAACCTACCAGCTCCCTGGACCCGAGAAATCAGTACAGTGTTATGAGACAGATATGCAGGATAAGCAAAAGTGAAAACATAGCCGTAATAGTTATAATCCATGACCTGAATCTTGCCATGAGGTACTGTGACAGATTTTTGTTTTTGAAGGGCGGAAAAATTTTCGCCTACGGTGGACAAGAAATTATGACAAAAGCCTGTCTGGAGTCCGTTTATGAAATGGCTTTTGATATAATTGACTATAACGGAACAAAAGTTTCCATACCGTGTCCGTCAAATATCAACTGGAAATAGTTAGTTTTGACTGAAATTTTGTTTATGCTGACTTAAGAAATAAGTTGACATGTTTTTTTTGTGTGATATAATAATCATTGTTCAAAGCGTTGATGAGACGAGTAAATTGTAAGATGTTTTTTCAGAGAGCGGCGCCTAGGCTGGAAGCGCTGTAAAACTTTACTTTTGAAAACTACCTCGGAGCGGCCCCAATCCGGCCCGTTGATTACGTTACAATCATTTAATTAAGTGGTTTTTACAGCAATTAGGGTGGAACCGCGGGAGATAACTCTCGTCCCTTTATTATTTTAAGGGACGGGATTTTTTTATACCCATCCCCAAAATCTTAAAATGATTTGAAAGGAGAAAACACTATGATTAAAGTAACTTTAAAAGACGATGTTGTAAAAGAATATAACGAAGGAATTTCAATCCTTGAAATCGCAAAGGATATCAGCGAAGGCCTTGCAAGAAATGCATGCTGCGGTATCGTAAACGGCGAAGTTGAGGACTTAAGATACGCTGTAAATGAGGATGCAAAAGTTGAAATCTGTACTTTTGATTCTCCCGAAGGAAAGAGAGCTTTCCGCCACACAGCATCACACGTAATGGCTCAGGCCATCAAGAGACTTTATCCCGATACAAAGCTTGCCATCGGACCTTCAATCGATGACGGTTTCTACTATGATTTCGACAGAGAAAAAGCTTTCACACATGAAGAGCTCGAAGAAATCGAAAAAGAAATGAAGAAAATCGTTAAGGAAGATATTCCCCTTGAAAGATTTGAACTTCCCAGAGATGAAGCTATCAAATTTATGGAAGAAAAGGGCGAACCTTACAAAGTTGAACTTATAAAAGACCTTCCCGAAGATGCAGTTATTTCTTTCTATAAACAGGGAGAGTTTACAGACCTCTGCGCAGGACCTCACCTTATGAGCACAAAGCCCATCAAAGCATTCAAGCTTATGAGTGTTGCCGGTGCATACTGGAGAGGAAACGAAAAGAACAAAATGCTTTCACGTATTTACGGTACAGCATATACAAAGGCATCAGACCTTGAAGCATACCTCAATATGCTTGAAGAAGCAAAGAAACGTGACCACAGAAAACTCGGAAAAGAACTTAAACTTTTCGCACTTCTTGATGAGGGTCCCGGATTCCCCTTCTTCCTTCCCAACGGTATGATAATCAAGAACACACTTATCGACTACTGGCGTGAAATCCATAAAAAAGCCGGCTATGTTGAAGTTTCAACACCCATCATTCTTTCAAGACAGCTTTGGGAAAACAGCGGCCACTGGGATCACTACAAAGACAATATGTATACAACTGTTATAGATGATCAGGATTTTGCGGTTAAACCTATGAACTGCCCCGGCGGTATGCTTATCTATAAACAGGAAATGCACTCATACAGAGACCTTCCTTTAAGAGTAGGCGAACTTGGTCTTGTTCACAGACATGAAAAATCAGGTGCTCTCCATGGTCTTATGAGAGTTAGATGCTTCACACAGGACGATGCTCATATTTTCATGACAGAAGACCAGATAAGAGACGAAATCAAGGGTGTTGTAAACCTTATCGACAGCGTATACAAACTCTTTGGATTCAAATATCATGTAGAACTTTCAACACGTCCCGAGGACAGTATGGGAAGCGATGAAGCTTGGGAAAAGGCTACAGACGGTCTTAGAGGCGCCCTTGAAGATATGGGAATCGACTATGTTGTAAACGAAGGCGACGGAGCATTCTATGGTCCTAAAATCGACTTCCACCTTGAGGACTCCATCGGAAGAACATGGCAGTGCGGTACAATCCAGCTTGATATGCAGATGCCTGAACGTTTCGACCTTGAATATATAGACAAAGACGGCACAAAGAAACGTCCCGTTATGATCCATCGTGTATGCTTCGGCTCAATCGAAAGATTCATCGGTATACTTATCGAGCATTTCGCAGGTATGTTCCCCACATGGCTTGCTCCTGTACAGGTTAAAGTTCTTCCTATTTCAGAGAAGTTCACAGACTATGCTGAAAAGGTTAAGGCTGAACTTGATGCAGCCGGTATCCGTGTTGAACTTGACAACAGAGATGAAAAGATCGGTTACAAGATTCGTGAGGCAAGAAACGAAAGAGTACCTTATATGTTAGTTGTTGGTGAAAAGGATATGGAAGCTAATAAGGTTTCACTCCGTTCAAGAGCTAACGGCGAGGAAGGACAGTTTGACCTTGCTGATGTAATCGCAAGAATCACAAAAGAAATCAAAGAAAGAGCTTAATTAAAAATACAGGGCACATACCAATAAGGTATGTGCCTTATTTTATACAGCCGTTAATGTCTAATGCATAAATGCTTAAAATCATAATTTACAGTTCTATAGAATTGCAGTTATTTTATGATGAATATAAAAAATCATTTCCTTTATATACTGTGTATGTTATTATATCCTTATGAATATTTGTAAGGGGGCAGGTATATGAAAATAGCAGTAATAGGCATAGGCGGAGTTGGCGGAATAGTGACATCGGCGCTTAAAGCTGTTGAGGACGAGCTTATATTGGTTTGCAGAGGAGAAACGGCCAAAGCCATAAAAGAAAACGGCCTTATTGTCCGCTCTGATATGCTGGGGGACAGGGTAGTAAAACCGTTTTTGGTTTCCAATGACCCAAAAGAAATAGGCATAGTTGATGCTGCCATAATCTGCTGTAAAACATACTCTCTTAAAAATGTTATAGAGATGTACAAAGACATAATAGGAAAAGAAACCCTTGTTGTGCCCCTTCAGAATGGTGTTACGGCTGCCGGTGAAGCTGAAAAACAGCTTGACGGCAGGGGATATGTGGCTGACGGATATATTTACTGTTTTTCAAATATAGAAAAGCCAGGAGTTATAGTAAACAGCGGAGACCTGTTAAAGATAGGCATAGGATTTTCCGACGGAAGAAAAGACGAAAAGGCTGAAAAACTTGTCAAACTTCTTAATGACGGAGGTCTGCCGTCAATGTACGGCGGTGCCGAAATAAAATCAGCCCTTTGGGAAAAATATATAATGATGTGCGGATGCAGCTGTGCTTTCATATACTATGACTGTGCAACGGGAGAGATACAGAAAGACCCTGAGAAACTGGAGTTTTTAAGGGGTATATATTCGGATTTAAAGAGAATAGCAGACCACGCAGGCGTTAAAGTAAACGAAAAAATAGTTGATAATTATATGGATATATTTATGAAAAATCCTCCCGAGTCCATTTCGTCCCTTTACAGAGACATAAGAAATAAAAAAGCGGATACGGAATATGACGCTATAATCGGCGGAGGAATAAGACTCGCCCAAAAGTACGGTGCAGATGTACCGTATATGATGAAGGTATATAAAAAGTGAAAAAAAGGCAAAAAATGTGTTGACAAAGGTATGTGAGGGTGGTATACTATCACAGGTAACAAAGTAGAGGTATCCGCTTCTCACCTTATAACGAGCGAGTTCATAAGGTTAATACTTTTAAAACGATCTAGTTTTGCGTATTAAGTGGATAGTTCTATATCCACTTTTTTTATTGCATTGGAGGTGCTTAACCATTACTGAATTAATGATTAACGAACAGATCAGAGATAAGGAAGTAAGACTTATCAGCGATACGGGCGAACAGCTCGGCATAGTTTCAAGCAAAGAAGCGCAGAAGCTCGCGGACGAGAGAAAACTTGACCTCGTAAAAATTGCGCCTAACGCAAAACCGCCTGTGTGCCGAATTATGGACTATGGCAAGTATAAGTTTGATCAGGCTAAGAAAGAAAAGGAAGCCCGTAAAAAACAGAAAACCATAGAAACTAAGGAACTTAGACTTTCCCCCAGTATCGATGACCATGATATTCAGGTTAAGGTTAAGAAGGCCATAGAGTTCCTTAAGAACGGGGACAAAGTTAAAGTAAGTATCCGTTTCAGAGGAAGAGAGCTCGGTCGTACAAGCAGCGGCGAGGCTATACTTGAAAACTTTGCAAGCTCAGTATCCGAGTACGGAGTAGTTGATAAACCTGCTAAAATGGAAGCAAGAAGCCTTGTAATGTTCCTTGCGCCTAAAGCATAATTATTTAAACGCACTTAAGGAGGAAATTTGAAATGCCTAAATTAAAAACAAAAAAAGCTGCAGCAAAACGCTACAGATTAACAGGAACAGGAAAAGTTAAAAGAAACAAATCAAATACACAGCATATCCTTGGCAAAAAATCAACTAAGAGAAAAAGAAATCTTAGAAAAGCAACAACTGCTGATAAGACTGTAGTAAAGACAATCAAAAAGAAATTAATTCCCTACGCATAATTGACCAAGGATAAGGAGGATTTGAATAATGGCAAGAGTTAAAGGCGCTTTAAACGCAAGAAAAAGACATAAAAAAGTTTTAAAATTAGCAAAAGGTTATAGAGGAGCAAGATCAAAGCAGTACAGAGTTGCAAAACAGTCTGTAATGAAGGCTATGAGCTATGCTTTCGCAGGAAGAAAGCAGACAAAGAGAGAGTACAGAGCTCTTTGGATCACAAGAATCAATGCTGTAGCAAGAAAGTACGACATTTCTTACAGCCAGCTTATGCACGGATTAAAGCTTGCTGAAGTTAACGTAAACAGAAAGATGCTCGCTGACCTTGCAGTAAGCGACGAAGCAGCTTTCGCTAAACTTGTTGAAACAGCTAAAGCTAAACTGTAATTTGAAAACAAGAGGCCGCAGTGCTGATTGGCGGTCATTAATATAGTGATATTCCCTAAATATCAATACGTTAATTTATCTGAAGAGAATTTTAGGAGGAACAGAAATTGGCTAATATCAAATCTGCAAAAAAAAGAATAAAAGTTATTTCAAAGAAAACATTAAGAAATAAAATGATTAAGTCTTCAACAAAGACAGCAGTTAAGAAGGCTATGGCAGCTATCGAAGCTGGAAACAAAGAAGCAGCTGCAGTTGCTTGCAAAGAAGCTATCGCTGCTATCGACAGAGCATACACAAAAGGAATCTTCCACAAGAATGCTGCTGCAAGAAGAAAATCAACTATCCAGAGACTTTACAACGCTATGTAATTATAAGAAGGCCCTTCAAAAGAAGGGCTTTTTTATTTTCCCGGATATACAAAAAAAGTGAGCCCAAAAGCTTGTATGCTTTGGCTCACTTTTTTTAATCGCCAAAATCCGGATTTTGACGAAAGGGTAAGGAATCTATATAACGTTGTGGACAACGGATGCTATGCTCAGCACCGCTCCCATAGGAACGACCGACGCTGCTGAACACACTGTAATAAACCTTCTGGTTTTCTGTTCCGACTCGAGTTTTTCGCTTATATATTCAAAAAGTATTATTCCTAAGTATGCACCGAATGTATTCATCATAACATCAGTAATATCGGCAACCCCAATTACAAATATAAACTGTATTGTTTCATAGCAGATACTTAAAAGAAATGCAGGCATTACCCTGTATTTTCTGGATAAACCGTTAAGCATCAGTCCTGCATATATTCCAAACGGTATGAAAACAATAATATTGGCGACCATATCAAATTTATCAAAATATTTTCCTGCGATTATATCATAAAATGGTATAACGTTTAAAACACGTTCTCTGGCCAGTGTACCAATATTAGCGGGAATAGCTAGCTTAAAAAGCACAATCCACGTCAATGCAGCTAAATAAACCGTAAACAGTATAAATAGCGCTCTGTTGTAATTTCCTTTTTTCCATTCCATATTTTTCACCTCCGTTTTGTAAGTAGTATAAAATAAAATAATTAAAATAAAGCTCATATAAAGTTTAAGAATTTATAAAAATTTTCCTCAATTTGCTTAAGAAATTTCATTCGCTGGCCTTTTTGAGCCCTTTAGATATGCCTGAAAATGAATATATATGATTTATCGCGGAAAAATATATAAAAAATAAATACAATAATTCAGGAGGAAATATGTCAAAGAAGAAAAAGGCGTTTGCCATAAGAACAGATTTAGCCCTTGAAGCCTGCGAAATGCTGAAAGCCAATGAAGATACGGAGATTGACGGCATAGTAAGCAGCGTAAAGGAAAATAAAGATACAAGTATAACCTGTGTAGATATAATCAATGAGCAGGGAAGCAAAGCCGTCGGAAAGCCCATAGGAAAATATATAACCATAGAGGACCAAGGGCTCAGAACAAATAATATTGAAACAAAGGAAAGAATAACAGAAGAGACAACAAAGGCTCTTAAATTATTACTAAAAAATTTCACTGCCGAAAATGTACTCATAGCCGGCCTTGGAAACAGATTTATAACCCCGGATGCCCTGGGACCAAAGGTAGTCTCAGGAATACTGGTAACACGTCATATAAAGGATACACTGCCGGAAGAAATGAAAAATAAAGTAAATTCGGTGTCAGCCATAGCACCGGGAGTAATGGGCATAACCGGCATTGAAACGGCAGAAGTCCTTGCCGGAATAGCAAAAAAAGCTAAACCGGACCTGATTATTGCCGTTGATGCCCTTGCGGCACGGAAATTCAGCAGAGTAAATGCCGTCATACAGATGACAGACAGCGGTATAAGTCCGGGAGCAGGAGTAGGAAACAAGCGTGCAAAAATAAATAAAAAAAGTATGGGAGTGCCTGTCATAGCAATAGGAGTGCCTACGGTTGTGGATGCCGCTACCCTCGTAAATGACACCATGGACAGGATATTGGACGAAATGAAGGCTGCTTCGGAAAATAAGGCCTTTTATGAAATGCTGGACAGCATTCAGACCGATGACAGATATACTCTAATAAATGACCTGCTTACGCCCTATGCGGAAAATATGTTTGTAACTCCCAAGGAGGTTGACTCCGTCATAGACAGACTGGCAGATATAATTTCATCAGCCATAAATGCGGCCCTTCAGCCTGGGCTTAAAAAAGAGGATATAAATATGTATATTTAAGTATAATGTAAGAATAAAAGGCCTATGTTTTTCAAAATACCCTTGAAATAAGCAAAGTTATAAAATATAATAATTTGTATGTTTGCGTAAATACAGCTAAAAGGGTGATGAACAATGAAAGATAGTGCAAAAACTTTGGCTATTGTTTTTGCTTTAGTTATAACTGCCGCTCTTTCAGGCTGTTCATCCAAAAAAGATACTTCATATTTTTATGATGTTGTGGATGCGACCTCAGCGGTACAGTCCTATGAAGGAATTACCGAGGTAAATATCAAAGGCTTTTATGGGAATGATGAGATAACGGTAGACCTTATGAGAGATATGTCTCTTATAGTTGAGCCGTTTTTCGCTGATATTAACGAAAAGTTATCTATCTGTTATTCCGAAAACGAGCCTGAGGTTAAAACCGCAAGACTTGTAGTTGACTCAACGGACAGTGCCGATATGGTCTATCTCTATGATAACGATAAATGGCTTAAAGAATCGGTAACCGTTGAAGATTTAAGAAACGAGGTATCCAAGTGCGATGTCATCGAAAGCGGCATTATGCTTATGAAGTCCGCATATGACATTCAAAAACTTGGCAGTGAAGAAATCAACGGTGAAAAAGCAGATGTTTACGAAGGTCTTATACCCAATGTAATGATTGCGGATGTTCTTGACATTACAGGTGCTGCCTATAAATTTAAGACAGACTGGGATTCATCTTACTATGAAGACTCCGGAGACCTTCCCGTTACTCTTTGGGTCAACAGTGAAAATATAATTATCGGCTATGAACTTGATATAACGAATGTTATGCAGAATATCGTTGACAGATTTTATGAAGAAAACGATTTATCGGACACCTATGAGGATATTAAGTTTGAATCTTTCAAAGCAAAGGGCACTGTCAGTGAATACAATAATGAGATAGAAAGAACAGTTCCAAAAGAAGCTTTGGATGCCGATTATTTTACCGCAGACGATGGAAATTTAGAAAATCAATAAACAAAAGACTAGGAGAATTTTAACTATGATAAGTGCCAATGACGTGTCTCTTCAGTATGGCGGAAGAGTTCTATTCAAAGACGTAAATGTTACATTCACAAAAGGAAACTGCTACGGCCTTATAGGCGCCAACGGTGCAGGAAAATCAACTTTCCTTAAAATACTCTCAGGAGAGATTGAACCCAATACAGGTGCCGTATCAATAACACCCGGTGAAAGAATGTCTGTACTCAGACAGGACCACTTCCTTTTTGATGATTTTGACGTTATCAAATGCGTACTCTATGGAAACAAGCGTTTATATGACATTATGGAAGAAAAAGAGGCTCTTTACAGCAAGCCTGATTTCAGCGACGAAGACGGAATAAAGGTATCAGAGCTTGAGGCTGAGTTTGCGGAGCTGGACGGCTGGAGCGCAGAATCCGACGCAGAGATACTTCTTAACGGCCTTGGAGTTACAAATGAATTCCACTATCTTAAGATGAGTGAGCTTACAGGTAATCAGAAGGTCAAGGTACTTCTTGCACAGGCGCTTTTCGGAAATCCCGATATACTTCTTCTGGACGAGCCTACAAACCATTTGGACCTTGCGTCTATCAAATGGCTTGAAGATTTCCTCCTTGACTTTGAAAATACAGTAATAGTCGTATCCCATGACCGTCATTTCTTAAATAAGGTATGTACTCATACAGCGGACATCGACTACGGCAAAATAACTATGTATGTAGGAAACTACGATTTCTGGTATGAATATACTCAGATGGTTGACAGACAGATAAAAGACCAGAATAAGAGAGCTGAACAGAAAATAAAGGAACTTACAGAGTTCATCCAGAGATTCAGCGCCAACGCTTCAAAATCAAGACAGGCTACATCACGTAAAAAACTTCTCGATAACCTTCAGATGGACACCATAAGAATATCATCAAGAAGATATCCTTTCTGTTCATTTAAGCAGGACAGAGAGGTCGGAAACGATGTCCTTGAAGTTAAAAATCTTTCAAAAACAATAAACGGCAGAAAAGTACTTAATGATGTAAGCTTCATCATTATGCCCAATGATAAAGTTGCATTCGTAGGTGCGGATGAAATAGCAAGAACAACTCTTTTCCAGATTTTATGCGGAGAGATGGAGCCCGACGAAGGTTCATTCAAATGGGGCGTAACTACAACAACTTCATATTTCCCTAAGGATAATTCAAAATATTTCGATGATTTCAAAGATTCTCTTCTTGAATGGCTCAGACCCTATGCTAAAGAGGGTGAGAGATATGACGCCGACATAAGAGGATGGCTTGGGAGAATGCTCTTTACAGGAGAGGAATCTCTCAAACCCGCAAATGTCCTTTCGGGAGGAGAAAGGGTAAGATGTATGCTCTGTAAGATGATGATTTCTGGAGCAAATGTTCTTGTGCTTGATGAGCCCACTAACCACCTTGACCTGGAAAGCATACAGGCACTTAACAACGGTCTTGTTGACTTTAAGGGAACACTTCTTTTTGATTCCCACGACCACCAGTTTGTCCAGACCATCGCTAACAGAGTTATAGAGATACTTCCCGGAGGTATAATCGACAGACGTGAGACTTATGATGAATTTATCGAAAATGAAAGCCTCAATGAATTAAGAGAAAAACTTTCATCTGTTGAATAAGATATTTTATGACAATACGGTATAAAAATTAAATGCCGTATTGTCTTTTTATTTATATTTATATAAAAATAACGCTCGGTGTGGTATAATTGATAGATGGTGGTGATTTTATGATAAAAGGAGTCGGGTGTGACATACTTGAAATAAATCGTCTTGAAAAACCGGTGGATAATAGTAAGTTTATGACGGATTATTACACCGAAAGGGAAATTTCCTATATAAGCTCCAAGAAAAACAGGGCGGAGACAGCGGCTGCTCTTTTTTGTGCAAAAGAGGCGGTGGCAAAGGCCCTTGGAACAGGATTTTCAGGCTTTTCGCCCATTGATATAGAGATAATACACGATGACAGAGGAAAACCTGAAGCAGTCCTATATAACAGAGCTAAAGATACCGCCGAGAAAAACGGCGTTTTGAGACTGCATCTGTCCCTTACCCACTGCAGAGAATATGCTGCTGCTTTTGTTACAGCCGAAGGAGATGATAACGTATGAAAGCGGTAACAGCGGAACAAATGAGAAAAATCGATACTGCTACCAGTTCTGAAATAGGCATACCGTCCATAGTCCTTATGGAAAATGCGGCCAGAGAGGTATGCAAAGTATGTCTGGATGAGCTTAAAGGCATAGAAGAATCTAAGGTCGTTATATTTGCCGGCAAAGGCAACAACGGCGGCGACGGTTTTGCCCTTGCCAGACAGCTCAACGACCGCGGAGTAGATTGTAAAATAATCTTCCTCTTTGATACGAGTAAATTCAGCACTGATGCTGAGATAAACTATAATATAGCTTTAAAATGCGGTATAAGAGTAATCACAGGCTTTACAGAGGCGGTAATAGAAACGGGACGTGCCGATATAGTTGTTGACGCCGTTTTTGGAACGGGAATATCCAGAAACGTAGAAGGCAGATATGCCGAAGTCATTGAAATGATAAACACCTACGCAAAGAAAGTCATAAGCATAGATATTCCCTCGGGAGTTAATTCCGACGACGGAAGAATCATGGGTATTGCCGTTGAAGCGGACATTACCGTGACCTTTGCGCTGCCCAAAATAGGTATGCTCCTTTATCCCGGAGCCTCATGCTGCGGAAAGATAATAATAGTCAACATATCTATACAACCGTCAACCATATTGGAAATGAACTTAAAAACGGCGTTTTTGGATAAAAAAGATATATACGACATTCTTCCGGAAAGGAAAAAGAGGACCAATAAGGGCTCATACGGAAGGCTTTTTGTAATAGCCGGTTCAAAGGATATGACAGGAGCCGTGGCATTATGCTGTAAGGGCGCTTTCAGAGCAGGTTCAGGTCTTGTTTATGCCTGTACGGTCCAGAGCGGAATAAACGTAGTCCAGCAGCTTGTACCGGAAGCCGTAGTTATGCCGCTGTCGGAGTTTGACGGAAAAGTACGCTATGAATGCTACGAAGATGACATAGAAGAAAAGATACACAACGCATCAGCCGTTGCCGTTGGACCCGGCCTTGGTATGAGCGAGGAAGTAAGTGAGTTTGTCAAAAAGCTCATAACAGAGGTGGACGCACCCTTGGTAATAGATGCTGACGGTCTCAATGCCATAGCTGACGACCCATCAATACTTCTCAGTCTTAAGCATACTCCTGTAATAACTCCACACCCCGGAGAAATGAGCAGGCTGACGGGATATTCTGTACGTGAAATACTTGACGATACGGTAAATCTGGCAAGGGATTTTGCCGTAAAGTATCATACAGTCGTAGTGCTTAAGGACGCAAGAAGCGTTATAGCAGCCCCTGACGGAAGGGTTATTATAAATATAACCGGAAACCCGTCAATGTCAACGGGCGGCTCGGGAGACGTGCTTACGGGAGTTATTTCATCATTTATAGCCCAGGGCATAGAGCCGTTTTTTGCGGCGGCGGTAGGAGCCTACATCCATGGCCTCAGCGGAGATATATGTATGGAAAAAATGGGCACCTATGGTGTTATGGCGTGGGATATAGCGGAAAACATAGCCACAGCCATAAGCAGATTCAGATAGGAATTTTATCAGCTGAGCATAAGTATATATAAATTATAAAAATATTTGTGAGGTTATATTTATGCTTGCTGTTATTAAAAAATTTATGTGCGCCGTATCAGTGCTTACTGCTGTCTGCATCGTATCTTCCTGCGGGAAAAGCGATATGACGGTAATGGAAAAGGTACAAAAACAGCTGGCCGATACGGAAAGCTATAAGTGCGCAGCCACTCTTACACGAATTTCAAACAAAGGCGAAAATACTTATGAAACCATCCAGTACAATAAAACTACCGGAGAGTACCGAATGGAAATAACCGCACCGGAAAATATGGCCGGAAACTATACGGTTTATGACGGAAATACGATTTCGCAGTATAACGCAAAAACAAAAGAAACCGTAAATATAGATATACCCGAAGGAAGCAACGGCGACGAGCTGTTTTTCTGCAGTTTTATCAGGAATTATATGCAGTCGGAAGATGTTGCCGTTGATACGGCCGTAAGTCTTGATGAAAGCAGCTGCACGGTGCTTGAGGCTGTTATTCCCGGCGGAAATAAATATACAGCTACGGAAAAAGTATGGATAGACAATGAAACATTAAAGCCTCTTAAATTTGTAATATATGATGAAGACGGCAAAGAAAGATATATAATTACATATAACGAATTTGAATACAACCCTGAAATAGATGATTCTGTTTTTAAGGCGGATTAACGGAGGAAAATTATGACAGATGAAGAAAGAGTACTGGCAATAGTAGATTTAGATGCGATTGCCTCAAACATTAAGAACATAAGAGCCAAGGTTGACAAAAATTCCGGAATAATCGGTATTATTAAGGCTGATGCCTATGGCCATGGTTCAGTGGAAACCGCTAAAGTACTTCTTGACAACGGTGCCGACTGGCTTGCGGTAGCGGTCGTGGACGAGGGCCTTAATTTAAGAAAAAACGGCATAACAGCGCCCATACTTCTGCTTGGATATACGCCTGAGCTTCGTCTTAATGACGTAATCAACAACGGATTTATACAGACAGTATATTCCTATGATACAGCTAAAAAGCTGTCAGAAGCGGCGTCAGCCCTTGGCAAAAAAGCTGTCATACATATAAAAATAGATACAGGTATGGGAAGAATAGGCTATAGAGTAAATGAAGAGTCAGCCGACGAGATAGTGAAAATATCAAAGCTTCCCAATATTGATGTAAACGGTATGTTTACTCATTTTTCAACAGCCGATGAAGCAGACAAATCCTATACTTTAGAGCAGTACAATAAATTTGTTAAAATGAATGATATGCTTGAGGAAAGGGGACTTCATATTCCCGTTAAGCACGCTGCAAACAGCGCTGCCATAATGGATTTTGACAATATGATGTTTAATATGGTAAGACCGGGAATAATACTTTACGGAGCATATCCTTCTGATGAGGTCAAGAAAGAAAATCTTTCATTAAGCCCCGCTATGTCAATAAAAACCCACGTAAGCTATGTCAAGGATGTAAACGAAGGCGACAGCATAAGCTACGGAAGAAAGTACACAGCACCATCAAAAAGACGTATCGCCACAATACCCGTTGGATATGCCGACGGATTTATAAGAGCATATTCAAATGGCGGAAAGGTGCTTGTAAGAGGCAAATACGCACCCATTGTAGGCAGAATATGTATGGACCAGTTTATGGTGGACGTAACTGACATAGACGGTGTAGAAGTCAATGATGAAGTCGTACTTATGGGCAAACAGGGAGATAAAGAGATAACAGCTGATTTTATCGCTTCTGTGCTTGATACTATAAACTATGAAGTTTTCTGTACCCTCAGCAAGCGAGTGCCAAGACAGTATATACAGAACGGAAAAATCGTAAAAACAATAAAATATGTATAATATCCTTTAAAAGGAATAAATGCCATATTTATAGGAAATAATATCTGCTGAAGATAGTTGAACAGCAGGTACATAAATTTAATATCATTACATACCGCTCAACTATTTTTAATCTTAAGCGGAGCGTGAAGAGAATGACAGTCAGAAGAGGAGACATATTTTATGCAGATCTCTCGCCTGTAGTCGGATCGGAGCAGGGCGGTATAAGGCCAGTTATAATAATCCAGAATGATATGGGCAACAAATACAGTCCTACTGTCATCTGTGCTGCCATAACATCTCAGATAAACAAGGCAAAACTACCGACACATATAGAGATATCTGCCGAAAAGTATGGTCTCGTTAAGGATTCGGTAATACTTTTGGAGCAGATTCGTACTATAGACAAAAAAAGATTAAGAGAAAAAATAGGAGGTACAGACAGAGGGCTTATGTCCGAAATAAATAAAGCCCTTGTCATAAGCCTTGGAATGGCGGAATAACAAATCAGCTGAAAATATACAGCAAAAAACCGGTTCTATTTAAGAACCGGTTTTTTTATATGATTAACTGTTTACAAAACTTCTTCATCGAATATTTTGTAGTATACCCATTTCTTATAATAGTCCAGAAGCTGGTTTTGGTCATCGGATAAGACCGTTGCCAGAGTTCCGTCTGAAAGCATATATAAGTCATCAAATACTATGGGTATAGAAGTACGCATATCATTAACATATTCAAAGAATGAAGAAATACCGTCTAAATCAAGCAGTTCAAGAAGCATTGAACCAAGATAGAATGAACTCATAGTATTGTTTGCAGGCATATCCATATTTTCTACGTTTTCTGCAAAATTTGTGGTTTCAAGCGCCGCATCGTTAGCCCAGATAAAGTAGGGTGTTTCATAGGCTTTAAGAAGCTGCCACTGATTTCCGTTAAGGTCTATATCGGGTCTGAACTCAGAAAAATATGACATTCCGTTAGAGAAACCGGGAAGGTGGTCACCGAAAAATACAAGTACTACAGGCTCGTCACTGTCCTCAAAATAGTCTACAAGAATTTCTATTTGAGCATCAGCATCATCTATTCCCTCAAAGTATCCTGAATATATAGCTTTCTCCTCATCTGTGAGATATACATCAGTAGTGAAATTTGTTTCCTGATTATCATACTTTTCTTCATAGGGTCCATGATTCTGTATGGTTACACAAAATTCAAACAGAGGGTCATCGCTTTCTTCCGAATGTTTTTCAAAATTTTCGATAATTGACTGGGCTGTAACTTCATCCGATATATAACCGCCCTTACTCTGTGTTTTCAGGTCAAAGTCTTCTTCAAGGTATACGAAATCATCAAATCCCATATTGTTATATACATTTGTTCTATTATAAAACCATCCGTATCCGGGATGTATTGCAAGGGTATCATATCCTATTTTCTCAAGCATCCTTGGCATAGACTCAATTGGAGTTCTTACAAAATTATAAGATACCTGTGTGCTTTCTATATTTCTTGTGGAGCATCCCGTCAAAACGTCAAATTCCGTATCTGATGTTCCGCCGCCAAAGTTTGGAACAACTATATGGCCGGAAACAACATCATCACGCATTATGAAGTCATTATAAAACTCAAGGGGATTATCAAATCCGTCAAAGCTTAAGAAGTCCGAATTGCTTATATCGGAAAACGCCTCGCTCATAACCATTATGACGTTTGGTTTAGCCACTTCATCAAAAGCTTCATAGTCAATTTCTGATTTTGAAGCAGTAAAATCAGATGAGCTGTAACCGTCGGGCTTATCTACCTTAAGATTGTTCGTATCATAAAGGAAACTGTATAAAAAGCCCTTTGAAGCGTACTGATTTACTTTGAAATATATATTTCCGTTTACGGGGAAACTGTCATATAACTCTGTATTTGAATAAACGGTATTAAGTAATCCAAAAAAACAAAATGCACAAATAAAGGCGCCTGAGGCACGTTTTACATTTGTAAGGCTGTCGCTTCTTTTAAAGAATATAAAAGCAACTACACATATAAGTATAACGAGCACTACAGCAGCTATGGCAAGTGTAGTATACTTTTGGTCATAATTGGAAAGTATAGATTTTACTTCTGTAATAACAGATAAATCGCTTGGAATAAGGGGGTCCTGGCGAAGTGTTGATTTTACGCTGTTGGCGTATGAACCTCCGATAAACACCATAGCGGGAATGCCGGAAGAAAATATACAGTTGCCGGACACAAAATATAAAAATAACATTATTATCAAAATAGGTATGTAATTTAACAGAAGCAGTATTTTTTCTTCATTTGCGATTTCAAGAAAGATTGCTGAATAGTCAGGCGATACCTTAAACATAAGATATGTAGTTAATAAGGAAGCAATAACTATAACAGCTATCGAGCATTTTATATTTATCTTAAATCGTTTTAACTTTAAATTCATTCAGTAAACCTCCGTTAACATTCACAATACAAATAACCTATTTGACGTTATATACAATACAACTTTTAAAGTAAATGTGCAAATAGTTTTTACAATTTTAATACAAAAATTAAAATAAAAAATTAAAGAAATCTTAAAAATCACATTTTTATTGTAAAAAAGGGGAAATTTTGATATAATTACATAGCTAATTTTAGTTTTGTTAACTTTTTTGGTTTTGTTAGATAGAGATGGGGAGAATTTCGGTGAGTAATAAGGAAAACAGCAATTATAAAAGAAGAAGAAGAAGGAAAAAATTAGTTGGCAGGTTTATACTTACAGTTTTTGTCATTGTATTTATATTTTCTGCTGTTTTTGTTTTAGCGGCAACTGCCTTTAAATCCCAGCGTGACAAACAGGAAGCCCTTAATTCTTCCGGCGGCGGAAATACTGATGCTGCCGTTTCGGATGACAGGATAAATTTTGCTGTTTTCGGGACCGACGAAGGCGGAATACACTCTGACGTAATTTTTGTTGTTTCATTTGATACAACTACAGGCGATACATATTTTGTTTCTGTACCAAGAGACACTCAGGTATTTATGTCTGAAAGCATTATGCTTGATATGCAGAATAACGGCAGAGGCGAATACATACCCACAAAATACGGCACCACAGGCGAATGTAAAATAACAGAGCTATATGCCTATGCGGGTGAAAAAAATAATGAATATCAGGTTCAGACACTTGAAAATCTTCTCAATGTAGATATTGACCATTATGTAGCTATTGACCTTACAGCGTTTAAAGAAATTGTAGATGCTGTCGGAGGCGTAGATATGTATGTTCCTATGGATATGTACTGGGATATGAGCGATACAGGCGGTCCTACAATAGACCTTAAGGAAGGCCAGCAGCACCTTAACGGTGAGCAGGCTGAGCAGCTTGTTCGATTCAGAAAGGGATATGCTCAGCAGGACTTAGACAGAATAAATACTCAGCATGAGTTTATGCTTGCCCTTATAGGAAAAATTTTCGATTCCGAAAACGTTATAGGGGACTTAACAAGTCTTATAAATGCAGTATATAAATATGTTGAGACCGATGTTTCTCTTCTTGACTGCTTAAGTTATGTACAATATGCTTCTATGGTTGACATAACTAAGATAAGTATGGAGACTATTCCGGGCGATGGAGAAAACCAAATAATGTTTATACCTGATAAAGAGGGTATAGCTGAAATGTCAGACAGAGTATTCAGAGGAATAGTTCACGAGGAACCTGAAATATCTGATACACAGGACAGCAAGCAGTACAGCATTGAGGTATCTAACGGCGGAAATATAATTGGATATGCCGCAAAAACTCAGGAAAGACTTAATGGTCTTGGCTATAATGTGACAAAAATTACGACATGGTATGGAACACAGCAGGATACGACAATAATATATGTAAGCGAAGAGGGCATTGGAAACGACTTAGTCGGACTTTTCACCGATGCGGAAGTTGTTGTTGACCCTTCAGCTATTGACGGAGGTACAGATATCAAAATAGTCATTGGTTTAAAAGAAAGCTAATTTAGGAGAATTGTTAAGAATGTTTGGTAAGAAAAAGAATAATGAGGTAAAAAATAAAAAGAAAAATCCAGTACTTTCATTTTTGAAAACCGTTACAATAATACTTGTCTGCTTTTTAGGCCTGTCATTTGTGGCAGTATATGCCTATACTAAAGCAACATTCACACCTGAAAACGGTTATGAACAGTCACCCAATGTGACAGAAGTTATAGGAAAGGTACTAAAAAAAGATATTAATGTAAATTTCCTTGTATGCGGTGTTGATGAGGCAGAAACCAGAACAGACGTTATATTTGTTGTTAATTTTGACAGTAAATCCGGTACGATAAAGCTCTTATCCATACCACGCGATACCTATACTGAGGTTCTTCCTTCTGTGGAGGATAAAATAAACAGCGTAGGCAGGTCTATACCAAGCGTAGTAAAAATCAATGCGGTGCACGCCTATGCAGGAAAAGAAGTAGGTATGGAATGTCTTGAAATGCAGGTTGAAGACCTTCTTGGCATCGAGATAGACAATTACGTTTTATTTAATATAGAGGCATTTAAAGCTGTCGTTGATATAATCGGCGGAGTAGATATGTATGTTCCTTATGATATGTACTATTCCGACCCCGTTCAGGGACTTTATATAAATCTTAAAGAAGGCCAGCAGCATCTTGACGGCGATGCGGCAGAGCAGCTTGTAAGAAACAGACAGTATGCCAACGGTGACCTTGGACGTATCGAAGTACAGCAGATGTTCATATCAGCATTTGTTGAGCAGGTTCTTAATACTGAAACAATAATAAGCAACGGTCCAAGCCTTATCAAAGCAGCCTTTGAATATCTTGAGACTGATATGTCTATAACAGATATGCTTAATTACGCAAAATATATTGAAGATATAAAATCCAGTGAAGTACTTACAGAAACAATCCCCGGATATCCTCAGTATATTAACGGTGTAAGCTACTATATAGCCGACACAAGCTCAATGGGAAATACTGTCGATGAAATTTTCTATTCAGGCGACGAGTATCTCACTTCAAGCAAACATAAGAACATTGAGATTGCCAACGGCGGAGAGATAACAGGACTTGCCGGAAGAGCGAAAAAGACCCTTGAAAGCGAAGGCTTTACTATAAGCGGTGTTTCCGACTATAAAGGCGAGCAGACAGAATACACAAGAATAGTCGTTAAAGAAGAAGGACAGGGACAGGATCTTTTACCTTACTTTGAAAACGCAGTTATTGTAGTTGATGACCTTCTCCTTGGCGGTGATGATGATATTCTTATCATACTTGGTACAGGTCAGGGCGAAATACAGATACCGCCCGATATGCCTGACGAAACTCAGACAGACAGTCAATAATTTATAGTGATTGGTGCGGCTATGGAAAAGGGATACGGTTATCTTTTAAAAAATCTTATGGATTCTGTTTATGAAATGATGCTTAAGCTTGGCGAAAAAGAAAGCAGCGGCATATGCATCTATTACACTTCTGACCTTATGAGCTTTTTACTCGGCACTGAGGAAGAAGAAATACAAAGTAAGCTTAAGGACTTTCCTGCCTTTGCCAAAAGCTGTATCGATGATGTAAATATCGAATATCTTAATGACGGCAGGATAGGGATTAAGGTCGGAAGAAACGGAATCGATAAAATAATGAAGCTTAATTCTGACAGAAAATTTCTTAAAACTCTGATAGAAAAGGTGAGAGACAGAAACTGTTCTATTCAGGATATAAAACAGGTATTTGAAGCTGAATCTTCCAAGTATTGCTGTATTGAAACCGAAGGCGATGAATTTCAGTATGTTGTGTATTTTGAAGACAGCGGTATAGATGAATATAAATACTGTTTTACATTCGATGCTATGGGCAGCTACTATCATAGATTTACTGACTATGATTTTAAAAATATGGTTTCCCACGATAAAGACTGAAATGTATAATAGGAAAAATTATCCTGCCAAAAGAAATTTGAGCGGGATAATTTTTCGTTTATAAATATTGCAAATATTACAAATTTATTAATTATTGTTTTCAAACATCTTTACATAAGAATATTATGTTAATATATTAATGCGGTGATTAAAATGAGAAATAAGAAAACAGATATTGCTGCGGCAACGGTAGTAGTGATTGCTGCCGCAACAGTTATTTCACTGGGTGTGCATAAGAGCTCCCCTGCAAATGATGAAGCGAAAGATAAAAATTCTATCCTCCACTCAACTATCGAAGGCGAGATAGTAAGTGAAACGGATAATGTTTATGAACAGATTGATACATATTCAACCAATCTAAATACGTCATCAGTATATGATTCCGCCGAGGTTGAAAAAGGTCAGTATGTTACTTTCGTCAAAGGTTCTGTTGTTATGTTAGATAAAGGGAGAATGTCGGCTGTATGCGCAGACAGTATGATTAACATCACCGAAGGGACTTCCCTGTCTGACGGCGAAAGCATTGAAAAATATAACCTGTATGTTATCACTGAAGATGACGACGGGCTTTATGCCGATGAAGACTCGGAAATCTTTGCAAAAGGCGGGTATCAAATAACAGAAAATAACAAGGAGTGATATGATGAAAAAGTGTATTAGGCCCTTTGCGGCAGTTTTTGTGGCACTGTGTATGGCTGTAGGTACACCTGCCGCAGCTTTTGCTGACAATCTTTACAGTGAAAAAACTCAGGAGATTGTAACAAAGGGAGTTGTATATGGATATGAGCACCGTCTCACTACTGACGGATGGCAGAACATATACACACTTACAATTGATCTTACTTCAGACAATGTAAAAATTGCACCTGCTGAAAGTTCAACCGAATACGGATTTAAGGAAACAGCCCTTAAAATCCTTAATGACAGCGGGGCAGTTGCCGGAGTAAACGCTGATTTCTTCGGTATGACCGGAAGTTATTCAGCATCATTCGGACCTGTTATTGCAGACGGAGAGCTTATATCAGTCGGTACTGATAAAAACCTCAACGGTCCTGAATACGCAGCATTTTTTATGGATGAAGCGGGAAACAACTTTATAGACTATCTTGTATTTACCGCAGATTTTGTAAACGATGCCGGTGCAAGACTTGAGCTTGCATCAATAAATAAGATTACAGAACTTGTTTATCCCATGTACTTTAATTCTTCTGCAGCGGAAAGTACTGCCGATATTGACAAGAGAATATCTGATCTTGTAAAAATCGTTGTAGTCAACGACACCATTACATATATCTCTCAGCCCGGAGAGACCGTTACATGCCCTGAAGGAAACGGATACCTTATAATCGTTAAGGGACCTTATGCTGACTATGCCAACGAAAACTTTAAAGTAGGGGATCATGTTTCAACAAGAATAAATTCTTCTATAGATCTTAATTCTATCCAGACAGCAGTCGGCGGAGCGGGAAGAATACTTGTAGACGGCCAGAAAGTTGCTGACGGTACTATAATCAGCGGCAGACAGCCCAGGACAGCCCTCGGCATATCTCAGGACGGAAATACTCTCATACTTATGGTTGTTGACGGCAGAGGCACAAGTATAGGTGCTACACACGACGAAATGGCTGCACTTATGAAAGAATACGGTGCTTACGATGCAATGCACCTTGACGGCGGCGGTTCAAGTACAATGGTTGCAGAGACAATTTCTGAAGATGACCTTTCTGTAAAAAATAAAGTATCAGACGGTTCAGAAAGAAAAATTATGACAGCTCTTGGTGTATATAACACATCTACAACAGGAAGCCTTTCACAGCTTACGCTTGAGGCTGCATCTGAAAGAGCATTCGTAGGTGAGAGCGTTGCTCTTGACCTTAGAGGATATGACAGCTACTATAATAAGATTGACATACCTGCTGACCAGGTAGTATATAACGTAGTAGGCGGAAACGGAAGCGTAAACAACGGATATCTTACAGCCTATAACCCCGGTGTTATAACCGTAACGGCATCATACGGCGGATATACAGCGGTTGCAAACGTAGAATACTCATATCCCGCTGCTATGACTCCTTCTGTAAGCGCAGTAAGCCTTAATCCCGGTGAATCAGTTACATTTACATTCAGCGGTATGGATTCGGAAGGATATTCTTCTTCAATAACACAGGGTGTTACATATACAGTATCTGACCCTTCACTTGGAGAAATGAACGGAAATACATTTACAGCCAGAGGAAACGGAACAGGATATATTACATGCATAAGCGGAACAGCCGTATGCCATATCGCTGTTTCGGTTGGAGGAACAATGAAGACAGTTGAGTCTTTTGAAGGTTCTCCTGCAGTTACATTTACATCTTATCCTAATACAATAACAGGAAACGCTTCTATGTCATCAGATGCATCAGACGGAAGCAAGTCCCTTGCTCTCAGCTATAATTTTGCAGCTTCTGATGAAACCCAGGCAGCCTATGCAAAACTTAACAGTCCAATAGTATTTAACGGAACACCGGATACAATAACAATGTCCATAAAGGGCAACGGTACAGACCAGTGGGTAAGGGGAAAAATCACTGATGCTGCCGGAAATTCCTATACTATTGATTTCACAAAGACTCTTAACTGGTCAGGCTGGAAAGACGTTACTGCAACTATTCCCGATGAAGTAAGCTATCCAATCAAATTGGAAACAATATATGTTGCAGCACTTTCAAATACAAACACAGCTACACAGAGCACAGCCTTTGATAATATCAGAGCTGTCGTAGCAGATGGAGTATCAAATGTTCCTTCTAATCCTTCTCTAATTGACAGTCAGAACGTATCCATTGATAATAAGGTAGACGGATCATTCTATGTAACAATGGCTGGAGACGTAGTATACTCAGGAGCAGCAAAACCTTCATCATATACTGACGCAAGAGTTACAGTAAATAATACTCTTCAGCAGAACAGTGACCTTATGATATATGCCGGAGGCAGTGACATATCAGCAGGTTCATCTGTTGAAACTATCAAATATGGTTCAAAATATGCTTTCCATAACTATTCAGCAGCTAATTTAAGCATAGTTGAGCTTTCGGCTAAAAACGGCGGTCTCAGAACAACAGACCCCAGCCAGTGGCAGAGATTTTCAGCTGATATAGCTGCCGCAGGAAACACAAACGTAATATTCGTTATGGATGTTACACCAAGCAATTTCAGTGATGTACTTGAAGGCGATTTATTCAAGAGCGCACTTAACACAATTAAAAACACAGGTAAAAATGTTTATGTAGTATCAGCCAGCGGAGGATCAAGCTGGAGCACTGTAAAAGACGGTATAAGATATATTAATCTTCCCGACCTTTGGAATTCTGACGGAAGCATAAACAGCCAGTACTCAACACTTACTATTAAAGTTGACGGTAACGGTATGTGCTACGATATAAAACCTGTTTTTTAATAAACTTTAATAATTAAAATTTTAGATGTTCCCTTGATTTTGGGGCGTCTTAAGCAGTTCCCGCCGCATTTGCGGCGGGTAATTGCGGTTATAAATAACTTTTAATGAGGTATGATTTATGTCGGATAATAATGAAAAAACAGTCAGAGCCGCCACTATTATGATGGTGATAACACTGATAGGAAAAATTCTTGGACTTGTACGAGAGACTTTGCTCGCCGCAAATTATGGTTCCGGTATGGAAGCCATAGCTTTCCAGACAGCAAGCCGTATACCGCGAGTCTTTTTTGATGCTATTTTTGCATCTGCCATATCCGCCAGTTTCATACCTATTTTTAATGAAAGCTTAGAAAAAAAAGGTAAGAAATCGGCTTTTGAGTTTTCCAATAAATTTATAACTATTATTTTCCTTGTTACTGCTGTTTTAACAATAGTAGGAATGCTTTTCGGCTACCAGTTTACCGAGCTTTTTGCTAAGGATTTGGATACCGAAACAAAAGTTCTCGCAACAAAACTTCTGTATATAATGTTTCCTACTGTTGTTTTTACAGGAATAGCATACTCCTTCGTTGGTATACTGCAGTCCTTTGAGGAATTTACAATTCCCGCTGCCTTAAGTATAGTTTCCAACGGAATAATCATAATTTATTATTTATTCTTTAATGACACCATGGGCGTATACGGCCTTGCCATTGCCTTTCTTATCGGCTGGGCTATGCAGGCTGTTATGCAGATTCCTTCTCTTATTAAAAAAGGGTATAAGTATAGACCGTCATTCAAATTCAGAGAAGATGACAGCATCAAAAAGGTCCTTATACTTATGCTTCCCGTTATGGTAGGCACCTGGGTGCAGCCCATAAACATAACAATAAACACAAGATTTGCTTCTGACTTATATGAAGGTGCCGGAATATCAGCCATAGACTATGCCAATAATCTCTATACAATAATCGTAGGCGTTGTTGTGCTTTCGGTGGCAAACGTAATCTTCCCCAGACTTTCGAGAATGACAGCAAATGATGAAAAAAGCTCAGTATTTGATACAGTTATAATGACCGTAAGAATACTTTCGTATCTTATAATACCAATGACAGCCGGTGTAATGGCTTTAAGCAGTCCCATTATCTCACTGGTTTATCAGAGGGGAGCATTTACCGAATTTGACGTTGCCATAACTTCAAGCGCTCTGTTTTTCTTCTCTCTCGGTATGTTTGGCTACGGAATGCAGACCATACTTTCAAGGGCTTTCTATGCTGAGCAGAACGGAAAGATACCTTTCATTGCGGGTCTTGTATCCATAGTTGTAAATATAGTGCTCTGTCAGATACTCGTTGACAAAATGAGCGTTGCGGGCCTTGCTCTTGCTTCGGCAATATCATCTACAATATACGGCTTTGCTCTCTATATACCGCTTAAACGCAGATATAAAGACAGAAGCACAAACGGCTTTGCAGTATCCATAATTAAAATGATAATATGTGCTCTGGTAATGACAGCCGTTGTCGTTCCCATGAGAAATATGCTTTGGAATGCAGATGCATCTTTCATATTAAAAGTTATAGTTGTCGGAATCATTGTTGTAGTCGGCGCAGCGGTCTATATAATTATGAGCAGAATAATAAAACTTTACGAAGCGGAAGCAGCTTTCGATTTTGCTAAAAAAGTACTAAAGAAAAAACATAGAGGAACGGAGGAATAACGCTTGGGCGAAATATTAAAAAACAGTATCGTTTATAACCTGTTCGCTTCAATAGCTGCCTGGTTTTCGGGGCAGTTTGAAAAAAGCAGTATAATAGGCGGATTTCTTACGGAAAGAGCCAGTGAAGAATCCGAAAAAAGAAGCCTGCCGGTTAAGATATTTAACGCAATAATTAATGTTTTCAGACTTGTTTTTGAAAAGCTCAGACTTACAAAGCTTTTAGACGGCAGTATATTTACAATGCCTATTATATGGTGTTTCATTGCCATAGTTTTAGCTCCCGTCCTTCCTACAATGGCTGTTTTGGGAGTAGTAATGGTAGGATTTCTGTCCGTTGCCCTTAAGCTTTTCTGTGACAGAGATTTTAAACTGCGTTATTATCCGGTCAATAAATTCGTATTTATATATGCTGTTGTATATTTCATTACAACATTTACATCGGTTGATGTAAGGGGAAGCCTCCTTGGAGGTATGCTTACAACAGCATTCATACTTTCTTATTTCGTAGTAATAAATGCCGTTAAAACTAAAAAGCAGTTAAAAATGCTTACTCTCTGCTTTATATGCGTTGGAGTGCTGGTATCATTTTACGGATTTTATCAGTATCTTAACCCCTCAAAGTTCAGCGGTTCATGGGTAGATAAAGAAATGTTTTCCGATATCGGTTTCAGAGTTTATGCGACTCTCGAAAACCCTAACGTTTTCGGAGAATACCTTCTTCTTCTGATACCCCTTGTGGTGGCTTTCTTCTTTAACTCAAAGGGTATATTGAAAAAAGCCTTTTATGTCATTGTAGGAAGCATTCTTATGCTCAGCCTTATACTGACATATTCAAGAGGATGCTGGCTTGGAATAATGTTTGCGGCCGTTGTTTTCCTCATACTTCTGGACAGACGTTTTATAATTCTTATCCTTATAGGTATTCTGCTTATGCCTTTTGTCCTTCCTGAGACTATCATAAACAGATTTATGAGTATAGGAAATATGTCCGATTCCTCAACAAGCTACAGATTTTATATATATATGGGAACTTTAAGTATGCTTAAAGATTACTGGATGTGCGGTGTAGGTCCCGGTACAGCCGCATTCAATATGGTATATCCTTCATATGCATACGATTCCATAACGGCTCCTCATTCACATAACCTTTATCTTCAGGTAATGTGTGATTCAGGTATATGCGGTGAGATTGTTTTCCTGGCAGTAATATACAGAGCGTTTAAAACATGCTCAATAAGCCTTAAAAACGCTTCAAAGGAAAAGAAAATATTTGTAATAGGAGCATTATCATCCTTATGCGGATTTTTAGTCCAGAGTTTATTTGATTATACATTTTATAACTACAGAGTAATGTTTTTATTCTGGGCGGTTTTAGGACTCTCAATGCTTTATGCTGATATTGATAAGCTCAAGGAGGAATAAATATGATTAAGGTTCTGAATATAATAAGTGACAGCAATATTGGCGGAGCCGGAAGGTGCGTACTTACATTCCTTAAGTATTTTGACAGAGAAAATTATTATACGGAAGTAGTCGTTCCAAAGGGAAGCCTCCTTATACCGGAAATCAATAAACTCGGAATAAAAACCATTGAGACCGACGGCATAGCCGAAAAATCATTAAGTCTTGAAGGAATAAAGAAACTCAAAAAAATAATAAAGCAGTCAGACTGTGACATCGTTCATACCCACGGAAATATGAGCGGAAGAATAGCTGCAAGACAGTGCGGGAAAAAAGTCGTTTACACAAGACATTCGGTTTTCCCAGTAAGTCCCAAAATAAGCAAAGGCCTTGGAAAGGCAATAAACGGTGCCGTAAATATGCACTATGCCGATGCAATAATAGCCGTTGCCGAAGCCGCAAAGGAAAACCTTACGGACAGCGGAATAAAGGGTTCAGCCGTAAAGGTAATACTTAACGGAGTTGAGCAGCAGACAAGGGCCAATAAAGATACCGTAGATGCATTAAGGAAAAAATACGGTATAGAAGAGGGCGATTTTGTAGTAGGTATTATGGCCAGAATAGAAGAGGTAAAGGGTCATATATATCTTATAGAAGCTGCCGAAAAAATGATAAAGAACGAAAAAAACATAAAAGTTCTTATAATAGGCACAGGAGCCCTTGAAGAAAGTCTTAAAGCGAAAGTAAAGGAAAAGGGACTTGAAAAAAATATAATCTTTACGGGCTTTGTTAAAAATGTAAATGAGATATTAAGTATCCTTGACGTTCAGGCAAATGCTTCTTTCGGAACCGAGGCAACAAGCCTTTCACTGCTTGAAGGAATGAGTCTTGGCATCCCGGCCGTCGTAAGCAACTACGGAGGAAATCCCGGAGTAATAACAGACGGCGAAAACGGATATATATTCAAGCTGAAAGACAGTGACGATATGGCACGCTGTCTTGAAAAACTTATGGATAACAGAGATATATACGAATATATGCAGAAGCGCAGTGTCGAAATTTTCAATGAGAAATTTACGGCAGAAATATATGCCGAAAATATAGAGAATGTGTATGCTGAACTAATGAAAAAATAAGAGGTGCGAAATGGCTGAAAACAAAAAGAAATTCAAAATCAACTTTTTTGATATAGTTATCATTCTTATTGTTGTATGTGTTGGAGCTGGAGTTTATTTCTTTACACATAAGTCTCCCGCAGCAGCAACTAAAAAACTTACTTATGTTGTTGAGCTTAACAAAACAACACCCGGTCTTGAGGACTATATCAGAATAGGCGATGACCTTACAGAAAACACAAAGAACTATAATATGGGAAAAGTAGTGGATGTTGAAACGATTCCCTATTCAAAAATAACTCCTGACTATGAAAACAATGCTTACGTAGATTCAGTTGACCCCTATTATAGCACTGTTCTTATAACCGTAGAGGCTGATGTTACCGAAACAGCATCTTCCTATGCTGTAGACGGACAGTATGTCGTAAGAGCCGGTACAGAGGTATTTGTTAAAGGCGAAGGATATGCCGGCGAAGGATATATTGTTAAGATAAACAGATAAGGAGGATTAGACAATGGCCGAAAAAAGAAAAGGAAAGTTTAATATAATAGATGGTATTGTCATATTAGTAATAATCGTGTTAATATGCGGAGCCGTATATAAGTTCAGAGGCTTAGACAAAACAAAGAAAAATACTGCTATGACTCCTATTACCTATGAATTTACAATAGAATCTCTCAGAAATTATGCCTTTGAAAATCTTCAGGTTGGAGATACAGTATATGACTATACTTCAGGAAATGCCATCGGAACCATAAGCAATATTGAATGGAAAGACGCTGTAGAGCCGTTTTATACTATTGACGGCCAGACAGTTGAGGCTCCTGTAGAAAACAGATATGACGCTGTAGTAACAGTTGAAGCCCAGGCATCAGAGTCTGACGGAGTTTATTTCGTAGACAGAACTTATGAAATATGTGTAAACTCACAGAGAAAGATATATACAAAATATGTTGACTGTACCGCAGTTATTACCGGTATAAATAAATGAACGTCTGTCAAAAGGGGTGCGGACAAATGAATAAAAAGTATAAAATACTTATGACAACAATGGGGCTTAATATCGGCGGTGCTGAAACCCACATTGTGGAGCTTTCAAAGGAACTTAAAAAGAGGGGCTATGATGTATTGGTTGCATCAAACGGCGGAGTTTATGTCGATGAACTTACTCAGGCAGGCATAAAACACTTTGATGTGCCTCTGAATACAAGAAATATAGGCAAGATGCTTACATCTCTTAAGCTCCTTAAAAAGATAATCAAAGAAGAAAAAGTTGATATAGTACATTCCCATGCAAGGATTCCGGGATTTGTAACAGGCATCCTTCACCGTTCCATGGACTTTACATTTGTTACAAGCGCCCACTGGGTATTCAATACAGGAAACGGTTTAAAATATCTTACTAACTGGGGCCAGAAAGTAATTGCCGTAAGTGAAGATATAAAGCAGTATCTTATGGATAACTATAAAACCAAAGAAAAGGATATATATGTTACCATAAATGGAATAGATACAGATAAGTTTTCTCCTAATGTTTCCGGTGAAGACATAATAAAGGAATTCGGTCTTGACGAGAATTTCCCTATAGTTTCATACGTAAGCCGTATGGACGAGGACAGGGCACTTGTTGCCGAGCAGCTTATTGATTCTGCCGTTGAGCTGGACAAAGAAATAGAAGGTATACAGCTTTTAATAGCCGGAGGCGGAAATGTATTTGATAAGCTTAAGGCTAAAGCCGATACCGTAAACGAGCAGCTTGGCAGACAGTGTGTAGTAATGACAGGCGCAAGAACGGATATAAATAAAATCGTTGCGGCGGGGGATATATTCATAGGCGTATCAAGGGCCGCCCTTGAAGCTATGTCAGCAGAGAAGCCCGTTATCGTTGCCGGAAATGAGGGATATATCGGAATATTCTCGGAAGATAAGCTTGAGACTGCCCAGGAAAACAACTTCTGCTGCAGAGGCTGTGTTCTTTCATCAAAGGAAATCCTTACAAAAGATGTTGTAAAACTTTTAAACTGCAGTGACGAGGAAAAGAAAGCCCTTGGAGAGTATGGCAGAAATGTTATATTTGAATACTATTCGGTAAGTAAAATGGCTGACGACTGTATCCGTGCCTATGACGACGCCTATAGGGAAAACCACGGCAAAAGAATACTTATGTCAGGGTATTACGGATACAATAACAGCGGTGACGAGGCCATACTTACAACCATTTACGAAAACGTATGTAAAATGGATAAAGATATCCATATAACCGTACTTTCAAGGGACCCCCAAGAAACAACCGAAAAATACGGTTTTAAAGATGTTGTTTCAAGATTTGATTTCTTTAAAGTTCTTTCCGAAATCAAAAAATGTGACATTCTTTTAAGCGGCGGCGGCTCTCTCCTTCAGGATACTACAAGCACCCGCTCCCTTATGTACTATCTGTTCATAATAGAATGGGCAAAGATAATGCATAAAAAAGTAATGCTTTATGCTAACGGAATAGGTCCAGTATCTAAAAAACAGAACAGAAAGATGGTAAAGAGAGTAGTCGGCAAGGCTGATATAATCACTTTAAGGGAAGAAGATTCCAAGCTTGAACTTCAGTCTATGGGTATACCGGGAGACAGGCTTTATGTAACGGCCGACCCCGTATTTACTATGTCGCCAGTAATCGAAGAAGCCGCAGAAAAGCTCCTTGAAGAGGCTGGAATACCAAACGATAAGGGCTTAATAGGCGTTTCCGTAAGAAATTGGAAAAACGATGAAGATTTTATTGAAAAGTTTGCGGAAATATGCGATAAAATATATGAGAAGTTCGATAAAAATATAGTTTTCATTGTGATGCATAATCCTAATGATACAAATATAAGCAACGAAGTAATGGCTAAGATGAAAAACAAGTCCTATATACTTGATAAAAACTATTCACCCAAGGAAATTATGGGAATGATAGGTGAGATGGACCTTGTTCTCAGTATGAGACTTCATACTCTTATTTTTGCTACAAAGCAGAGAGTTCCCATTGTTGGTTTTGCCTATGACCCTAAGATAAACAGTTATTTAAGGCTTTTGGGTATGCCAAACGGCGGCAATGTAAGCAACATTGACGTGGAAAGGACTCTTGACGAAGTAGACGAAGTGCTTTCAAACCATGAAAAATATGTTGCAGGACTTAATATGAAGGCTCTTATGCTTGAAGAAAGAGCAAAACTCAACGAAAAATATCTTGAAAATCTGCTGTGATAGTTTTGGGGGTAAATAAATGAAAAAGACTACTGTACTCGGAGTACCATTTGATACTTATACTATGGATGAGGCAGCTGAAAGGGCAGTGGCCATGTTTGACGAAAACGGCCAGCATATAATATGCACACCAAATCCCGAAATCGTTATGGAAGCAAGAAACGACAGGGAGCTTATGGGAATATTAAAGGCAGCCGATATGGTAACTCCTGACGGCGTCGGTGTAGTATGGGCATCTAAATACAGCGAGGTCACAATAAAAGAACGTGTATCAGGATACGACCTGGTATTGAATATTTTTGAAAAAATGCATAACGGTCCTCATACTGTCTATTTCTTCGGTGGAGCCCCCGGAGTAGCACAAAAAGCAGCAGAGATGATGGAAATAAAATATCCGGGACTTAAAATAGTCGGTGTTCATAACGGCTATTTTGATGAAAAGGAAGAACGTAAAATTATTGCGGATATAAAAAGGGTGCAGCCCTCACTTCTCCTTGTGGGTCTCGGTTCGCCTAAGCAGGAAAAATGGATATACAACAATTTAAGGCTTACAGGCGCAAAGGTTGCAATAGGCATTGGCGGAAGCTTTGACGTTATGAGCGGCAACTTAAAAAGAGCACCTAAAATATTCTGTAAACTTGGTCTGGAATGGTTTTACAGGCTTATAACACAGCCTACAAGATTTAAGAGAATGCTTAAACTTCCTAAATTTGTAGTTACTGTTTTGAAAGAAATGAAATAATCACTTTTATATAAAAACTCCGATGCGGGCATAATTACCACATCGGAGTTTTTTATGAGGTGATAAAATGAAAATCGATATCAAAAACAGTCTTTATATAATAACAGGCATACTTCTGCTGGCCGCCGGGATAAATATTTTCTATGTACCAAACGAGCTTGTATCCGGCGGAGTATCGGGCCTTGGAATTATAATACTTAATTATTCCGAAAAATATCTTGGGTTTCCCATATCGGTTTCTTTGACAAACATACTTTTCAATATACCGCTGTTTATTATCGCATACTTTCTCTTTGGGAAAAAATATATAAAGAGAAGCATATTCGCTTCATTGTTTTTTTCCGTAGCATTGAGGGTGACAGAGGTATTTCCTGAGTTTTACGGAGACCTGATGCTTGCTTCTATTTTCGGAGGAATAATAGCCGGTACGGGAGTAGGGCTCATATTTAACGGCTCGGCCACAACGGGAGGTACGGAAACGGCTGCCCATATACTGCACGAAATCAACGACCGTTTCTCCGTATCAGACTATATTTTTATAATTGATGCCATAGTTATTATGATAGGATTTTTCACATTCGGAGCCGAAAAAACCATGTATGCCATAATATCCGTATTTGCGGCATCAAAATGTATAGCGGCTGTGTCCTCGGGAACATCAGGTGATAAAGCCGCCGTAGTTATATCAAAAGTGAATAAAGAAATCAGAGAAACACTTATGTCTGATTCGGCTTCACTTCTTACAGCGGTGAAAAACTGCTCCTATGATGAAAATTGTACAGGTCCATTGATTTGTATATTTTCACAAAATGAAGTGAGCCAATTTAAAGAAACCGTAAAATCCGTTGATATTAACGCATTTATTATTCTTTTTGACGTAAAAGAAGTCTATGGACAGGGATATAAAAAACTATAAATGGAAGAAAAATTACATTTTGTACCATAAAATTATTTAATTTCATAATAAAAATTTGGTTTATTTTTTGCTAATTTTTTTTATAAAAAAATAATGTCATTTTTTTTGAAATTTCTCTTTATTTTTTTGGCATTTTGTTATAAAATATAAATCAGTCATAGTGATTTTTTAGGGTAGCAGAATACACATTATATGTTTAATTGATTAAGGCATTTATTTATGCAATTTTAATTAAACAATGTGCACTGTACCCTCAGGCAGAACAGTCTTATAACAGACGCTGTATAAAAGCGGGGAAGTTTTTATTAAAATTATATTGGGGTGGACGTATGATTTCTAATCAGATTTTACAAAGTACAATTGATGGTCTAAAAAATATTACTCGTAAGGACTTAAGCGTTGTAGAAAAAGAAGGAAAAGTAATAGCTACAACCGAGGAAAACATGATTGGAAGACAGATAGATGCCATTGAAAACTTTGTTGGTTCTCAGGCAGACAGTCAGCTCATTCTCGGATACCAGTATTTCAAAGTTTATGACAACGGTATCCCGGAGTATGTTATCCAGGTTAAGGGCGAAGACGAGGACGGCTACAGAATCGGAAAAATAGCTGCTTTCCAGATCCAGAGCCTTCTTGTAGCTTACAAAGAAAGATATGATAAAGATAACTTTATCAAAAACCTCCTTTTGGACAACCTCCTTCTTGTTGATATTTACAGCAGAGCAAAGAAACTTCATATCGAAAACAATATCAGAAGAATTGTTTATCTTATCGAAACAAACATTGATAAGGATATGAATATTGTTGAGATTGTAAGAAGCATTTTCCCTGCTAAAACAAAGGACTTTGTTACAGCAGTAGATGAGCACAGTATCATACTTGTTAAAGAACTCAGAGAGAAAGAGACCATGGATGAAATCGAAAAGATTGCTAAAATGATCTCCGATACACTCAGCACAGAGCTCAACATTAAAGTATATATCTCAATCGGTACTGTTGTAAGCGATCTTAAGGACGTTTCACGTTCTTACAAAGAGGCTAAAATGGCTCTTGAGGTCGGCAAGATATTTGAAAGCGAAAAGTACATAGTTAATTACGAAAAACTTGGTATCGGAAGACTTATTTACCAGCTTCCTCTTTCACTCTGCAAAATGTTCATCAAAGAAGTTCTCCATGGACTTACTATGGACGATTTTGACGAGGAAACTCTTGCGACCGTTAATAAATTCTTTGAAAACAATCTTAATGTTTCTGAAACTTCAAGACAGCTGTATATCCACAGAAATACTCTCGTATACAGATTAGACAAGCTTCAGAAAATGACAGGCCTTGACCTGCGTAATTTTGACGATGCCATTATATTCAAAATTACCCTCATGGTAAGCAAGTATATGATGTATATGGATAAGATGGTATACTAATACCTTGCGCTTTGAATAAAGGCACAGGAAAGGACGATTTAGTTGATAGATATAGAAAATGTTACGAAGGTTTATCCTAACGGTACCGTCGGCGTAGAAAACATAAACATCCATATTGATAAGGGTGAATTTGTTTTCCTTGTCGGCTCAAGCGGTTCGGGTAAATCGACTATGATCAAACTTTTACTTAAAGAGCTTGATCCTACGGAAGGAACTATTACCATTAACAGCGTAAAAACAGGAGAGCTCAAAAGGGGACAGATACCATATCTGAGAAGGAACCTGGGCGTTGTATTTCAGGACTTCAGACTTCTTCCGAACAAGACAGTCTTTGAAAACGTTGCTTTTGCAATGCAGGTAATAGAGGCACCTACAAAGACCATTAGAAGAAACGTACCAACAGTTTTGAGCCTTGTAGGTCTCAGAGATAAATCAAAGGTTTATCCCAGAGAACTTTCAGGCGGCGAACAGCAGAGAACAGCTCTTGCCAGAGCTATAGTTAATAACCCGCCCATACTTATAGCGGACGAGCCTACAGGAAACCTTGACCCTGCTACTGCTTGGGACATTATGACACTGCTTGAGGAAATAAATAAAAGAGGCACAACAGTAGTAATCGCTACTCACGCCAAGGATATAGTTGACCAGATGCAGAAGCGAGTTATCACTCTTGAGAACGGTCACATAATTCGAGATAAAAGAGGTGGGTACAGCGATGAAATTTAGATCTATTAAATACTTTTTTTCCGAGGCTTTCAGCGGAGTAATAAGAAACAGACTGATGTCTATTGCTTCAATAGGAACAGTAGCAGCCTGCATATTTATGATAGTTATATCTTACTGTGCGCTGACTAACGTAGACTATATGCTTACTCAGATAGAGGAATCCATAGGTATCGCTGTTTTCCTTGAGGAAGATGTCAACTCTGACAAAGTCCTTGAAATCAACGACCAGCTTGTAAATATGGACCATGTTGAAAGTGTAAGCTATATTTCTCCGGAAGATGCCCTTCAAGAAATGAAAGAGTCATGGGATGCCGAGGAAATTCTCGCAGGATTTGACGAAAGCAATAACCCTTTGACAAGTTCTTTTGAGGTTTCTCTCGATGATATTCAGTATCAGAGTGATGTAGTTTCAAAAATCGAACAGATAGAGGGCGTAAGAAAAATAAGAAGTTCTGAGACAGAAACGGAATTTCTTGTAAAAATAAGTAATTTCCTTAGATTGTTTGGCAGTGTGCTTATTTTAGCACTGGCTGCAATCTCTGTAGTAATAATTACAAATACAGTTAAACTTTCAGTATTCACGAGAAGAACGGAAATAAGCATTATGAAATATGTCGGTGCTACTGACTGGTTCATACGATGGCCGTTCGTCATAGAAGGTATAATAACCGGACTTGTCGGAGCAGCAATACCCATAATTGTTGCCTGGCCGCTTTATAATAAGCTTATCGATGTAATCTATGCCCAGATACCTATGATTCGTTCAATAGTTACATTCAAGTTTGGTATAGATATATTCTCAGTACTTTTACCTGTATCTCTTGCTTTCGGAGCACTTCTTGGAGTTTTAGGAAGCAACATATCGTTAAGGAAACATCTGAACGTATAAGGGAGAGATATCTATGAAGAAATTAGTTAAAACATTAGTTGGTCTTTCACTTGCTGCTGTAATGACATTTGGTACATTTACAGCTGCCTATGCTGCTGAAAACAATGGAATTACAGTAAACGGAAGAGGCGTTGTAATGGTTGACCCCGATACAGCAAAAATATATGCTGATATCGAAACTACAGCCGCAACAGCTTCCGATGCGCAGAATGAAAATAATAGAATTTCTGAAGGCATTAAATTTGCTATGCTTGATGCAGGAATTGCAGACGAAAATATACTTACTGAGTCAAGCTATGTATATCCCGAAAGAACATACGATGAAAACTTAAAGAAGAGTGTTACTACAGGATACAGAGCATACACAACATTATCTTTTAAGACAGATGATATTAGAAATGCCGGTAAATATATGGATGTAGCCCTTAAGGCAGGAGCAACAGGATGCAGCGTATCTTTCTATCTTGAAGATTCATCAATCTACTATGCCGATGCCCTTAAAGAAGCTGTAAAGAGCGCTGAAAATTCAGCAAAAGCTATTGCTGAAGCCTGCGGAGTTACACTTAACGGAATAGTATCAGTTGATGAGATGTCATCAAACTACTCTGTAGCCGATACTACAGCAGAGAAGGTTGAGTATGAAGCAATGGCAGCTGCTGATAGTGCAGCAAACGGCGGCTCATACACAACTGATATCGGATACGACAAAATAAGCATAACAGCAAGTGTATCTATCACTTACGGTATCTGATAACTATTTTAAATTAATTTGATTTAGTTCAAAAGCCTGGCTAACCTGTTCAAGTGTTAGTCAGGTTTTATTATTATAAAAAATATAATATGGCCCATTTTAAAAACCTCACTTGAACAAACTTAAATAAACATATATAATTGTAATGCGCATAAGCTATTTATAACGGTTTATGCGGAGATGATAATGTGGTTAACAAGGAAAAAACATTGAGGTTTTTAAAAGGTGTCGTATGCGGCATACTTATTGCAGGAATCGTTATATACGCAGTAAGCTGCTTTAAATCAAAGATGCCCGACTATGATAATCTTAATGTTGAAGGAAAGGCTGCACTTATTGCGACTATGCTTGAAAACAACTATATCGAAGATTTTGAAGAAAACGAACTTGCCGATAAAATGTATGCCGGAATGGCAGACGCTATGGAAGACCCATATACTACATATCTCACAAAGGATGAGATGGAAGCTTTTATGAGCGAAGCAGGGGGAACCATGACAGGTATAGGCATAGTAATTTCAGAAGATGAAGAAAGCGGAAGATGCATAATATCGGATATAATCGAAGGCTCTCCCGCTGAAAGTGCCGGACTTATGGCAGGAGATATAATATTGTGCATAGACGGCACAGATGTTTCCGGTATGTCTGTAGTAGATGTTTCTGCGCTGACAAAGGGAAAAAACGATACATATATCCAAATCGGTGTTTTAAGAGATTCATCGGAAGAAATGGTCTTTGACATAAAACGCTCAACGGTCAGCCTTAATGTTGTAGAACATAAAAAGGACGGAAATATAGGATATATAAAAATATCAGAGTTTACAAAAACGGCTCCTGCGCAGTTTAAAGCGGCTTTGGATGACCTTGTAAGCCAGGGAGCAGAAGGAATAATTATTGACCTGAGAGATAATCCCGGAGGCATAATAGATTCGGCAGCAGAAATAGGAGACAGTATACTTCCTGAGTGTATAATCACTTATACGGTTGATAAAAACGGAAACAGAACTGACTTTGAGTCGGCTGAAGGAATGTGTGAACTTCCGTTAGCTGTTCTTGTAAACGGAGGAAGTGCCAGCGCTTCCGAGCTTTTAGCCGGAGCCATACAGGATAACGGCCGCGGTGATATAATCGGAACGCAGACCTATGGAAAGGGTATTGTTCAGGGGCTCTATGGGTTAAATGACGGCTCAGGCCTTAAAATAACAATTCAAAGATATTACACACCAAACGGTGTATGCATACATGGAGAAGGTATCACTCCTGACTATAAAGTTGATACCGATATAAAAGACACATCTGAAGAAGATAAACAGTATGTTAAAGCTGTTGATGTACTAAACGATAAAATAAAGGATTGATAAAAATGATAGACATCGCTCTTTTAGGTACTGGCGGAATGATGCCTATGCCGGAAAGATTTCTTTCATCTATGCTTTTAAGAATAAACGGAAGACTTATAATGACAGACTGTGGCGAAGGTACTCAGGTAACATTGAAAATGCTTGGCTGGGGATTTAAGGCAATCGATATGATATGCTTTACCCACTTCCATGCAGACCATATTTCAGGTCTTCCCGGTATGCTTCTTACCATAGGAAACGCAGGAAGAACCGAACCCCTTAAGCTTGTGGGGCCTGTCGGTTTAAAAAAGGTCGTTGACGGACTGAGACTTATATGTCCTGAGCTTCCCTTTAAATTGGAATTTATTGAAATAACCGAATTCGGAAAAAAATATGACTTTGGGGATTTTACCCTTATGGCCAACGAAGGCGACCACAGAGTAAAGTGTGTATCCTATAGATTTGATGTGCCAAGAAAGGGCAAATTTTCCGTTGATAAGGCAAAATCTCTTGGCCTGCCTGTTATATACTGGTCAGTGCTTCAGAAGGGCGAGAAGGTCGAATACGAAGGAAAAACATATACTGCGGATATGGTCCTTGGCGAGGAGCGAAAGGGTCTCAGCGTATCATTCTGTACGGATACAAGGCCCGTTGACTCTCTGGTGGATTTTATAAAGGATTCAGACCTTTTTATATGTGAAGGAATGTACGGTGAAAATGAAAAGCAGAGCAAAGCCGTTGAATACAAGCATATGACATTTGCCGAAGCGGCTAAACTTGCTAAACTGGGTAATGTCAAGGAGCTTTGGCTCACCCATCTCAGTCCGTCCATGTCGGAACCTGAGCTGTTTATAGATAATGCTAAAAATATATTTGATAATACTAAAGTTGGATTTGACAGAATGACTGCAAGAATAAATTTTGCAGAGTAATAAGGAGCGGTACTATGAACGAAGGAGAAAATAAAGATATACTTATACTTGCCATAGAAAGTTCATGTGATGAAACAGCTGCGGCTGTAGTTAAAAACGGAAGATATGTCCTTTCAAATATTATTTCGTCTCAAATAGACCTCCATACCCTCTATGGCGGTGTAGTTCCTGAAATAGCATCAAGAAAACACGTTGAAAATATAGATGCCGTAATAACAGAGGCTCTTAAGCAGGCTGATGTAACCCTTGACGATATTGATGCCATAGGCGTTACTTACGGTCCCGGACTTGTTGGGGCCCTTCTTGTGGGTCTTGCAGAAGCCAAAGCCCTGGCTTTTGCCACAGATAAGCCCCTTGTAGGTGTCCACCATATTGAAGGACATATTTCGGCAAATTATATAGAAGACGTAAATTTCGAGCCTCCGTATATAGCTCTGGTTGTCTCCGGAGGACATACAAATCTTGTATATGTTGCTGATTACGGAAAGTATGAAATCATGGGCTCAACAAGGGATGACGCCGCCGGAGAAGCCTTTGATAAGGTTGCCCGTGTCATTGGAATGGGCTATCCCGGAGGACCTAAAATCCAGAAAGCCGCTGAAAAGGGCAATAAAGACGCAGTAGCATTTCCTCATGTATTCCTTGAGGACGGAAGCTATGACTTCAGTTTCAGCGGACTGAAATCGGCAGTACTTAACTATGTAAATAAGATGAAGATGACCGGCGGAGAGATTGTCCCCGAAGATATAGCCGCCTCTTTTCAGTATTCAGTAGTCGATGTTCTTGTCACAAAGACTATGAAAGCTGCAAAAGAGAAGGGGCTTACTAAAATAGCCATGGCAGGAGGCGTTGCATCAAATGCGGCCCTCAGAAAAGCTATGAAAGAAGCCTGTGATAAAAACGGTTTTACGCTTAATATACCGTCACCTATACTTTGTACCGATAATGCCGCAATGATAGGCTCAGCCGCCTATTATGAATATATTGCCGGAAGACGCGACGGCCTTGATTTGAATGCGGTGCCTTCTCTCAGGCTTGGAGAAAGAATATAAGAATATTAATAAAGACGGACAGCTTTTAATGGCTTTCCGTCTTTTTATTAATTGCTCTTTTAATTTCAGGACTGTTGTATTATACTTATCACCAATAATATTAAATAATTCGAATGGAGGGATAGTATGAATGACAGCAGATATATAATCGATTTCTACAACTGCTATGACGAAGAATCACGTCTTACACAAAAACATGGTGTTGTAGAATTTTTTACCACAATGCATTATATAGATAAATATATCAAAGAAGGCAGCAAAGTCATTGAGATAGGCGCCGCAACAGGCAGATATTCGCATACACTTGCCCGCAGAGGATATGCTGTAGATGCGGTTGAATTAGTTGAGCATAATATAGATATATTTCGCCAAAATACTCTCCCCGGCGAGAATATAACGATTACCCAGGGTAATGCACTTGACTTATCTTCTTTTCAGGATAACAAATATGATATAACACTGCTTTTGGGTCCTTTGTATCATCTTTACAGCAGGGAAGATAAACAACAGGCCATAAAAGAGGCCATTCGTGTAACAAAACCCGGCGGAGTTATTTTTGCAGCATATGTTATATCTGACTGCTGTCTGATAGATGAAGGTTTTATCCACGGAAATATAAGCATATCTGAATATATCAAAAAAGGCATAATCGACGGTGAAACCTTTGCTTCCAGACCTGATCCTAAAGAAATATTTTAACTTGTGCGCAAAGAGGATATTGATGAATTAATGTCTGTATTTCCTGTAAAAAGACTTCATTATGTATCAACAAACGGATGCTCTCTATTGATCCGTGAAGCCATAGACAAAATGGACGATGATACATTTAAGCTCTATTTAAAATATCATCTTTCTGTTTGTGAGCGTGAAGATATGTCCGGTTTTACAAGCCATTCCTTAGACATATTCAGAAAATAATAAAAATCCCGAAAGCCGGGTAAAGGCTTCGGGATTTTTTAATGTCTTTAATACATACCGCCGTCAGCGGTTATTATCTGTCCGTTAATATATCCTGACTTATCATCTTCAGCAAGAAAATATGCCAGTTTAGCTATTTCTTCGGCTTTTCCGAATCTGGCAAGGGAAATTTCATCACAGAGAGCCGCTTTTTCTTCATCTTCAAAGCAGGCGTTCATTTTAGTATCTATAACGCCGCAGCTTATGGCATTTACTCTTATGCCGCTTAAGCCTACTTCCTTTGCAAGGGCCTTTGTAAATGAGTTTATGCCTCCCTTAGACGCTGAATAGACTACTTCGCAGGAAGCTCCTCTTTCTCCCCATATTGATGAGATATTTATAATGTTTCCGCAGTGATTTTTTATCATTGTCTTAAGGGCAATATGCGAGCAGTTAAAAGCTGACATAAGGTTTACATCTATAAGATGTTTAAAGCTTTCAGGCGTCATATCCGTAAAAAGCCCGATATGCGATATTCCCGCATTATTGACCAATACATCTGGAGTCTTTATAAAAAGCTTTTTACACTCCTCATAATCCGAAACATCGGCTAAAACAGCTTCACAGCTATATCCTTTTGAAAGGAACTCATCATAAGCAGCATTAAGTTCATCGACGCTTTTTGAAGCATTAAGTATTACATGATATCCGTTTTTGGCAAATTCTTCGGCTATTGCTTTTCCAATGCCCCTTGATGAGCCCGTAATAACAGCGGTCTTCATTTTTTATCACCTCTTAAAAGCTCAATTTCCTGCTTATACAGGTTTTCCGTTTTGCTTATCCAGGGTGTTTCAAGTATAAAAGGGTGTCCCTGAGTTTTTGGGTGATGGACTATATTATATATTGCATCAAAACCTATTTTGTCTGAGCCTTTTGGATTTGTCTCATCGGCTCCGATATTTGCGTGTCTGTCTTTTTTAGCTCCGCAAATATTAAGAGAGCCGTTTATATGCAGTACTTTAAGCCTGTCAAGACCTATGGTTTTATCAAAGTCATCTATTACACTGTCAAAATCATTTATTATATCGTATCCACTGTCATGGACGTGGCAGGTATCAAAACATACTCCCATATATTCCTTTTTGTCTATCAAATCTATGACGGCCTTTATCTCGGAAAAATTTCTTCCGACTTCACTGCCTTTGCCGGCCATGGTCTCAAGGCATATAAAAATATCCGGTATACCTCTGCCTATAACTTCGTTTATGCCTTCCGCTATCCTCTCAATGCCGTATTCGGCGCTTTTATCGGTAAATGCTCCCGGGTGGACAACAAGATATCTTGAGCCAAAGGCTGAAGCCCTTTCTGCCTCTTTAAAAAGGAAATCCTTAGCCAGAGTAAATGTATCTTCTTTGTATGAAGCAAGATTTATTATATATGGAGCGTGCACAACAATATCTTCTATGCCGTGTTCAGCCATAAAAGCTCTGCCTTCTTCGATTTTTAAATCCGAAAGGGGTTTTCTTACCGTATTCTGCGGCGCTCCTGTGTAAACCATAAATGTATTGGCACCATAGGAATAGGCCTCTTTTGCGGCGCCCAAAAGTCCGCCTGATATTGAAACGTGTGAACCTATAAGCATTTTATTACTCCTTATTTTATATCTATAAACTTAGGTGTCTTATTTCTGAATGACGCTATTGCTTTAAATCCGGCAGCCTTTACTATTTCATAGGCATCTTCAAACCTATAGGCTATATCCTCAGGTTTATGAGCATCAGAGCCTATGGTTATTATTTCTCCGCCCAGTTCTTTGAACCTTTTAAGTATTTCTAACTGAGGATAGGGACGTCCGTTGCCGTATCTGTATCCTGAAGTGTTCACATCAAGACCTTTGCCTTTTTCCGCAATAGTTTTCAGTATTTCATCAATTATTTCTCTAAATTCGCTGTAATTGACTTCTTTATCTTCATAGGGCGCATATCTGTTTACATAATCAATATGTCCGTAAACATTATAGCAGTTATGGAGCTTCGCATTTTCAAGTACGCTTTCAAAGTACTTTGTATATGCCTCCTTTTTGCTTAAGCCGTCAAAGAATTTCTTATCCGATACATCGACTCCATCTATTACATGGGTTGACCCTATGACAAAATCAAAGGGATTATACTTAGTGAACATATCAGCTTCCATAACTATATGTTTTTGCAGTCCCATCTCAACGCCTATAAGAACGTCTATTTTCTTCATATAAAGAACCTTATACAGATTTATGGCATCGGAATAGTCGGGATAATAGAGGCAGAAGGGCATATTTCTGTCGGGAAAGTCTATGTCCATATGGTCCGTAAACATTATTTCCTTAAGGCCCAAAGATACCGCTTTGTCTATCATATCAGTCATTTCGGCTGTAGAGTCTGACGAAAACTTTGTATGCAGATGATAATCCGAGTAAATCATATTAAATCCTCCTGAATTCAACAAATCATAAATATTAATTAGTATACCACACGTTGAAAAATATTACCAACGGTAGTATAATAAAAATCAGTTAATTCAAATACTGAAACATATTTTGAATTAAATTGGGCATCATTTATTTAAGTCATGTAAATTATTCTCAAAGGAGGAGTTGGAATGCTGAATAAAAAAACAGTGGAAGATCTTAATGTTAAAGGAAAAAGAGTCCTTGTTAGATGTGACTTTAATGTTCCTGTAAAAGACGGTGTCATAACTGATGAAAACCGTATTACAGCTTCTTTACCCACAATAAAGAAACTTATCGATGAAGGCGCAAAAGTTATCCTTTGCTCTCATATGGGAAAACCTAAAGGAGAAGTTAAACCTGAACTCTCTCTTGCTCCCGTAGCAGTAAGACTTTCTGAAAAACTTGGCCTTGATGTAAAATTCGCCAAAGATGACAATGTTGTAGGCGAAAACGCAAAAGCCGCTGTAGCTGCAATGAAAGACGGTGAGGTCGTTCTTCTTGAAAATACACGTTATCGTAAAGAAGAAACCAAAAACGAGGATAATTTCAGTAAAGAACTTGCTTCTTTAGCTGATATTTATGTTGATGATGCCTTTGGTTCTTCACACAGAGCACACTGCTCAACAGTTGGTGTAACAAAATATGTTGAAGAATCTGCTGTAGGTTATCTTATGGAGAAAGAAATAGAATATCTTGGCAACGCTCTTGAAAATCCTGTAAGACCCTTTGCGGCTGTACTTGGCGGAGCAAAAGTAAGTGACAAGATAAACGTAATAAATAATCTTCTTGAAAAAGTTGATATTCTTATTATCGGCGGAGGAATGGCCTACACATTTATAAAAGCTCTTGGCGGAAATGTTGGAGATTCACTCCTTGAAGAAGATAAGGTAGAATACGCTAAAGAAATGATAGCTAAGGCTTCACAGAAGGGCGTAAAATTCCTTCTCCCCATAGATACAGTTGTTGTAAAAGAATTTAAAAATGATGCTATCAGCGATACAGTTCCCACAGGTCTCATACCTGATGGCTGGATGGGCGTTGATATCGGTCCTGAAACAAGAAAATTATTCTGTGACGCTCTCAGAGATGCTAAAACTGTTGTTTGGAACGGCCCCATGGGCGTATTTGAATTTTCAAACTTTGCTAAGGGTACAGAGGCCATTGCCAAAGTTATGGCAGAAATCGACGGTACTACCATAATCGGCGGCGGAGACTCTGCTGCGGCTGTAAACCAGCTTGGATACGGCGATAAAATGAGCCATATCTCAACAGGCGGCGGTGCTTCTCTTGAATTCCTTGAAGGAAAAGAGCTCCCCGGTGTTGCGGCTGTGCAGGACAAATGAGGAGGAAACATAAATGAGAAAGAAAATCGTTGCAGGAAACTGGAAAATGAATAAAACACCTTCCGAAGCTGTAAAGCTTGCTGAAATGCTTAAACAGTATGTGGATACAGATAAGGTGGATGTAGTTTTTTGTGTTCCTGCCATAGATATTATACCGGTAGGAAATGTTATCAAGGGTACAAATATAGCTCTTGGTGCTGAAAATATGTATTTTGAAGAAAGCGGAGCCTATACAGGAGAAATTTCACCTGCAATGCTTGTAGACGCAGGAGTAAAATACGTTATTCTTGGCCATTCAGAAAGAAGACAGTATTTTGCCGAAACAGATGAAACCGTAAACAAGAAAGTTAAAAAAGCCCTTGAGCATGGTCTTACACCTATTATGTGCTGCGGAGAGACCCTTGAACAGCGTGAGCAGGGCATAACAATAGACTTTGTCAGAATGCAGATAAAATGCGGCTTAAACGGTTTAACTGCTGATGAGGCTGTAAAGGTTGTTATCGCTTATGAACCCATATGGGCCATCGGAACAGGCAAGACTGCCACAAGCGAGGAAGCTGAAGAAGTATGCTGCGCTATAAGAGGCGTAATAAGAGAAATGTACGGCGACGAAGCTGCCGAAAATATAAGAATACAGTATGGCGGAAGCGTTAACGGCAAAAATGCCGCTGAACTTTTTGCTATGAAAGATATCGACGGCGGTCTTGTAGGCGGAGCTTCACTTAAAGAAGAATTTAAAGATATAGTAAACTATTGATATACTCCGAAGGAGAAAATGTTAAATGAGTAAAAAACCAACGGTTTTAATGATTTTAGACGGATACGGAATCAACGAAAGGGCAGAAGGAAACGCTATTAAAATAGCAAAAACTCCGGTAATGGACCTGCTCTATAAAAAGTATCCTCATTCAAAGGGCTATGCCAGCGGTCTGGATGTTGGACTTCCAAAGGGACAGATGGGCAATTCAGAGGTAGGCCATCTTAATATAGGAGCCGGAAGGATAGTTTATCAGGAATTGACAAGGATATCAAAAGCCATAGAAGATGGTGATTTCTTTAAAAATCCTGATTTGACTGCCGCTATGGAAAACTGTATAAAAAACAATTCCTCGCTTCATATTACGGGACTGCTTTCTGACGGCGGAGTTCACAGCCATAATACCCATTTATACGCTCTTATAAAAATAGCAAAGGAAAACGGAATAAAAAATGTTTATATTCATGCTTTCCTTGACGGAAGAGATACTCCTCCCACATCAGGAAAAGAATATCTCAAAGAGCTTGAAGAAGAAATAAGAAATATTGGCGCAGGAAAAATAGCAACTATATCCGGCAGATATTATGCTATGGACAGGGATAAAAGATGGGACAGAATAGAAAAGGCTTATGATGCGATGATGGAAGGATGCGGAAATAAAGCCGTAAGTTCTGAAGAATGTATAGATAATTCCTATGCCGCCGGTGTCAATGATGAGTTTGTCGTTCCTACGGTGATTGTCGATGAAAACGGTCAGCCTGTAGGAAAAATTGAGGAAAATGATTCTGTTATCTTCTTCAATTTCAGACCTGACAGAGCAAGACAGATAACAAGAGCCATCGTAGATGAAAGCTTTGACGGATTTGAACGCAAAAAGGTACTGAAGAATGTTTTCTTTGTATGCTTTACACGTTACGATGATACTCTTCCAAACGTACACATAGCTTTTAAGCCGCAGGTGCTTAATAATACTCTTGGCGAGTATATTTCATCTCTTGGCTTAAAACAGCTCAGAACAGCCGAAACGGAAAAATATGCGCACGTTACGTTTTTCTTTAACGGAGGAGTTGAAGAGCCTAATCCTGGTGAAGACAGAATACTTGTACCTTCACCTAAGGTTGCTACCTATGACCTTAAGCCGGAAATGAGTGCTGTTGAGGTCTGCGATGTTCTTGTGGAAAATATATTATCTGATAAATATGACCTTATAATAGTGAATTTTGCAAATTCCGATATGGTTGGACACACAGGAGTGCTTGAAGCAGCTGTTAAAGCAGTAGAAACAGTTGACGAGTGTGTAGGAAGAGCAGTTGATGCTCTTATCGAAGTCGGAGGCCAGATGATAATATGCGCTGACCACGGAAACAGCGACCAGATGATAGATTATGAAACAGGCGAGCCTATGACAGCTCATACAACTAATCCTGTACCTCTTATTCTGGTCAATTATACAGACGGCATCGGAATAAAAGACGGAAGGCTTTGTGATATAGCTCCCACGCTTTTAGATATGATGGATTTACCTAAACCCAGTGAAATGACCGGAGAATCTCTGCTGGTCAACAATATATAAGGAGGAAACAAAATGAAAGGATATATTGAAATTTTAGATGTCTATGCAAGAGAAATTCTTGACTCAAGAGGAAACCCCACAGTTGAGGTTGAAGTTCTTGTTGAGGGAGAATTTATGGGCAGAGCAGCCGTGCCCAGCGGAGCATCAACAGGTCAGTTTGAAGCAGTTGAAATGAGAGACGGCGGCGACAGATATGTTGGAAAGGGCGTTCAGAACGCAGTTGACAACGTAAACAATGTAATCGCTGAAGAAATAATCGGTATGAATGTTCTTGACCAGGTTTCAATCGATAAGAAACTCCTTGAGCTTGACGGAACATATAATAAAGGAAAACTTGGCGCCAATGCTATTTTAGGCGTTTCAATGGCTGTTGCAAAGGCTGCAGCTGAGGCTCTCCAGATGCCTTTATACCAGTATCTTGGAGGATTTAACGCTAAACAGCTTCCTGTTCCCATGATGAACATTATGAACGGAGGAAAGCACGCAGATAATACTGTAGACTTCCAGGAATTTATGATTATGCCTGTAGGTGCACCTTCATTTAAAGAAGCTCTTCGTATGTGTGCTGAAGTATATCATAATCTTAAAGACGTTCTTAAATCAAAGGGACTTTCAACAGCAGTAGGAGATGAGGGCGGCTTTGCTCCTGACCTTCCCACACCTGACGCAGTAATTGACCTTATTAAGGAAGCTGTAGAAAAAGCAGGCTATGGCTGGGGAACAGACATCAAGATCGCAATGGACCCTGCAACAAGCGAGCTTTACGGAGAAGACGGAAAATATCATTTCCCTGGCGAAAGCAAAATGGCAGGAAAAGAAATTGTCAGAACAAGCGAAGAAATGGTTGAAATCTGGAAGGCTCTCGTAGATAAATATCCTATCATTTCAATCGAAGACGGTCTTGCTGAAGAGGACTGGGCTGGCTGGCAGCTTCTTACAAAAGAGCTCGGCGACAGAGTTCAGCTTGTTGGTGACGACTTATTCGTTACAAATACTGACAGACTTAAAAAAGGTATCGAACTTAAAGCAGGAAATGCAATCCTTATCAAAGTTAACCAGATTGGTACACTTACAGAAACATTCAACGCAATTCAGCTTGCTAACAGAAACAATATGACAGCAATCGTAAGCCACCGTTCAGGTGAAACTGAAGATACTACAATAGCTGATATCGTTGTTGCTGTAAATGCAGGACAGATTAAGACAGGTGCTCCCGCAAGAAGCGACCGTGTTGCTAAATATAACCAGCTCTTAAGAATCGAAGAAGAGCTTGATGATGCAGCAGAATATCCCGGAATGAATGCATTCTTCAATATTAAAAAATAAATAATATGATATGCCTCGGACCTTAATATGGTCCGGGGTTTTTTATTGTAATTTTGAAGTTAGACAGGAAATACAAAAAGCTTTGGCAGCTAGATAGGAAAAAGCTCCGTAATAGATTATAAATGGCTGGTAATTAAATCCAGTAACACAGCTGTATATAAGAGAGCTACAGGCTAAAATAACTTCTTATGTAAACCTATAGAAATATGTATACATACCAAAAAACACATTAAGTTATTTAATTGATAAATAGGGAAGGGCAGAGAGCTAAGTTTTAGCTGATAGCTACTCTTAAATCGGTTAATTTATTTACATAACTTAATTATGGTTAACTAAAATGATTTTATCGTTGAAATTGTTATTGATGCAGCATAAATGATTAATTTACATAGCAATTAAAAATACTGATTAAGAAATTATATTAAAGCCATTATAAAGATACAGTAATCTAAATTATGCATTTACAAGTCCTAAATAAGAATTTTAAATCTAATTTCAAAACTTTATCGCAATAACTATTTCATTAAAAATTATCGGTATCAGTATAGAGAGGGTGCAGGGATTTGGCCGTAAATATCTCTAATCTAGATAGAGATATTTATTCGCAAAATGTAACTTTTGCGAATAAATATCTAATAAATAAACCTAAATAGCTAATTTTTCTTACTTCCTTATCGTTTTATGTGTTATACTATTGTTGTATTTTTATATTTCTATTTTATATTATTTGTATTTATCTGTTTTTTACAGGAGTGTTTTTTATGAATTCAGATGTATTAAAATCTGCTTCCTTAAAAGCAACTAAAAAAAGACTTATGATAATAGAGCTTATAATGGCATCGCCCTATCCTGTCACAGCAGACTATATATATGAAAAGCTTTCTGAAACTCTTGATATAAATCTGTCGACAGTTTACCGCGCTTTAAGTGCTATGACAGATAAAAATATACTTATAAAATCTATCCATATGGACGGTAAAACATATTATCAGTTTAATGACCATCAGCATAAACATGAACTTATATGTTCTATATGCCACAAGTCCGTTGATGTTGAAGACTGTCCATTTGATGAGATTTCTAAAAAGATTTCGGAAAAAACCGGTTTTGTTATAACCGGACATAATATGGAGTTTACAGGAATTTGTCCTAAGTGTGCTGATAAGCTCAATAGTAATGATTAATTTGCATAATTCATAGTAATATGATATACTTATTACATTAGTATGATTTGAAAGGAAATGTTTTTATGCTTATATCGACCAAAGGCAGATACGGTGTTATGATAATGGTTTATTTAGCTGAAAACTATAATAACGGACATAAACCTTTAAAGGAAATTGCCGCAAGCCAGGATTTATCAGAAAAATATCTTGAACAGATTATTAATCCACTTACAAAGGCAGGACTTTTGACAAGCTTCAGAGGTGCTCAGGGCGGATATGCTCTTGCAAAGGCCCCTTCGGAAATTGCTGTTGGTGACATTCTCAGAATACTTGAAGGTTCTCTTGCACCTGTATACTGCGTTGCAGAAAACGGTGAGACTTGCAATAAACTTAATTCCTGCAACTCTGTAGTTGTATGGAAGAAAATAAAAGATGCCATTGATAATGTAGTCGATAATATGACTCTTAATGACCTTATTGAGGATAAAAAATAAATATTGATTTACCACTGCTTTTGTGCTAATATTATATAGCTGACTGTTTTGTTGGTAATTACATAAGCCGGTGTGGCGGAATTGGCAGACGCACTTGACTCAAAATCAAGCGGATAATCTCCGTGCCGGTTCGAGTCCGGCCACCGGCATTTAAAGACTAAATCAATTTAGATTTAGTCTTTTTTATTTACATTTTACACTTAGCGCCTTTTCTATCAGTCAATTTATATTGTATAATATATTTAGAAAGTTACTTAACTAATATGGAGGTGTCAGTATGAAACGTATTTTGAATTATGCCGATGATTACATTAAAAGCTGCAGCTGGAAAGATATTGCCTTATTAAAGCTTTGTCTATGTTCTATTGGTGTTATTATTGGTTTAAAAATATCTCCTAAGTATAAAAAAGCTTCTCTGGGTATTGCTATTGCTGTATATGCTGCAACATATATTCCCATTATGTCTAAATTTCTGGCTCCTGCATTGAAAAAATATACTGATTCAAAAAGTCATAACGTCTTATAAATCGAAATAATTTAATAAACTAAAATAAAAAACCTCCTTAAATCAGGAGGTTTTTGTTTTATCCAAATATCATTTCTGCCAATAGAAGTATTATAAGAAAAATTACATTGACAGCCAGAAATACTGCCATATATTTTTTACTGTTTGTTCCCTTCTCATTCATATACAATTTTAACGAAATAAGACTTGCCATAGAAGCTATAGGTGTTCCCAGTCCTCCTATATTCGTTCCTATAAGAAGGCTCTTCCAATCCTGCGTAAATCCGGATAAAAGTACAGCAGCAGGAACATTGCTTATAAACTGGCTGGCTACGACAGACGTTACCATAGTATTTTTATTTATCGCACCCGACAATAAATTATGTACCGTATCTATATTTCCAAGGTTTCCTGAGAAAATAAAGAAAAATACAAACGTAATAAGCAGACAGAAGTCTACTCTTTTAAAAATCTCTCTGTCAATTATTAGAATGGCTATTGCGGTTACTGCTGTTGTAACTACATACGATACTACCCTGAATACTGCCAAAAAGCTTATAATAAAAAGAACCGCATATACAGCCATATTCTTTTTATTTTTTATGGAAGAATCCATATTGTCCAAAGATACCTCTATCTTTTCCTTTTTTACAAACAGACATCCAATAAGAATTAATACGAAACTTATAACAGTATAGAATGTCATAACAGAAAAGAACTGAGATGCACTCACATTATATTCCGAAAACAGGTATAAATTCTGAGGGTTTCCTATGGGAGTAGCCATACTTCCCAGGTTTGCTGCTATAGTCTGTAAAACTATTACCAGTATCATATTCTTTCTTTGCCCTGTCATTTCCAGTATTAATATGGTAAACGGAACAAATGTTATAAGTGCCACGTCATTTGTAATTAACATTGAGCAGAAAAACGTAAGCATAACGAGAATTATACTAATGCTGAGTGTGCTGTGGCATTTTTGCACGACCTTTTGAGCCAGTACGTTAAATAATCCGCATTTAGTAAATCCGGCTACTACAGCCATCAGTGAAAAAAGCAGGCATAACACCCTAAAATTTATATATCCTATATATTCGGCTGAGGGTCCGTAAAAAACCATAGAAATTACTGCGCATATGGCTGATATTATAAGCACAGGCTCCTTTTTGACCCACAGATAAACCTTATTCATTTAAAAAGACTCCCTATTTACAAATTTAATTTATTTTCGCATTCCGCGGCAGCAGATATTTTCGATATTATTTTTTTGCTTAAGTTCTCTGAATATAGACTGCATCTCCATATCTACCTTAGCAATTGTATCTGCATTATTTTTAAGCCTTATTTTAAGTTCTTCAGAAACATCATCTTCAGACTTATATTTAAGTTCATGCTCAAGGCTTGCCCATAAATTCATAGCTATAGTGCGTATCTGTATCTCTGCCATAACATTTTCGGTACTTTCAGCCAAAAATATAGGAATAGATACAATAAGGTGGAGGCTTCTATAGCCGTTTTCCTTTGGATGTTCAATATAATCCTTTGTTCTTATAAGGGTTATATCATCCTGCTTTATAAGAAGGTCGGCTATACGGTAAATATCATCTACATAGTTGCATATTACCCTTATACCGGCCACATCAAACAGATTTTCTCTTATTGATTTAAGCGATACTTCAAAACCCTTTCTTTTAAGTTTTTCAATTATGCTCTTGGGCTTTTTTAATCTGCTTTCTATTTGATGTATGGGATTATAATTATATTTAACACTGAATTCATCGTCAAGAATTTCAAATTTTGTTCTTATTTCCTTTATAGCGGCGCTGTAAAGCTGCTGAACTGCCATAAATTCTCTAAAATATGTTACTATCTCATTATTTTCAGACTCTAAGTCAAGAAGTTTAAATTCATTTAAGCTTTCCAGATCCATAACAAATCCTCCTCTATTTGTATTTTATACTTTGATTATATATTTTAACGCATATTTAGTCAAATTAATACATCCTTAAGCCCCATTATAATTAACATAATAATAGGACAGCGCCTTTAAATTGTCCCTTTAAATATCTCTTTTGCAAATGTATGATTATATTGTAAAAAATATTTGTAGAGGTGATCTAAGTAATGGCTAGAGACAGACTTGCCCGCGCTATGGCGGAAACTCTGATTAATAAAGTCGTTATAGATATAAAGAGTGATCCTGAACGCGGATTAAGAAATATAATAGATTTAGCACTTATAGTTCCCCGAGGAAAATTCAGCAGAAACTTATTCAGTATAGTTCAAAGGATACTTTCAGATGAGGACAGCGCATACTATACCCTTGTAAAAAGTGTTGCATCGGATGTAGATACAGAAATTTTAAAGAAATTCACCTTTAATATAGGATATAACAGCTGCGCTTACGGTGCCAGGTTAATAAAAAGCAATAAAGAAACCATGGGTCTTACAGCTCCCTGGAGTATTGCTATAAACTCTGCCGCTTCTGAGAATGACGCTGACACAATCAAAAAGCTAATTTCAGAAGGAAAAGATTTAGGAGTGTATCTATATTTAATATATGGTGAAAACTGCATAAATAACTATATGAGAGAAATATATAGAGAAAATGAAGACTGTGCGTTCATTCTTTTTATGGATACAAATGATTTAAGTGACATAAGCAAAGTTGAAGGGATAAACAATCTTCTTATATCTATCACAAACAGTGACAGTAAAAGCCTCATTGAAGCAGCTGATATTCTTCACAGATATTCAAAATTTTTCGCATTCCATATATTCTATGATGATGAAAATATAGACAGACTTCTTACGCCCCAGGAGCTGGCGGCTGCTGAAGATTTTACAAATTCATTTGTATTTTATGTTCCAAAGGATAGCTGTTCAAAAGAAGCCTGTCTAAAGATGAAATCATACTTAAGAAATCTGCGAGATACACAAAAATATGCATACATCCCCATTGATTTAAGAGGAGACCTGCCCGAAATAGATAATACAATATGTGAAGATTCTTATTCAATATGCTTTAGAAAAGACGGAAAGGTGTCTACGTCAAAGGGTGACATCAGCAGCAAAAAATATGATATTTCTCAGTGCAGTCTTGCTGAAATAATAAAGGACCTGCATTCGACTCTAAAATAATATAAACTAAAGAAGGCCCATCCTCATTTGGATGAGCCTTTTATATTTTAAGCTATTTCTTTGATTTTCTTCTATTAAAAATACTTCCTATGGCTATACCGACGGCCGAGATGGCCGCACCGGCTAAAATCATTCCAAAATGCGGCATATTGATTTTATTAAATGCAATCATATTGGCAGTGCTGAATGTCGCATATTCTCCAAGCATATACATTATGCCAAAAAAGATAACCGTAAACCATTTATGCCTTCCCCAGTAATCATTTTTTCCTATAATTAAGGATATTATAAAAGTAGTGACCGGAAGAATAATCCACAAAAACATAAGGCTGAATGCTAAGGCATCAGAAGCACTCATAAAGCCCCAGAAAATTACCGCAGAAAACGCCCATATTCCAAGATAGACCGCTGTCAAAATAATCTTAGACAGCCTGTTTTTGCTTTTAACCGTATTTGTACTGTCCTCAAGATATTCCATATAATTTGACATATGTGGCTCCTCCTTATCCTTTAAAAGGCGGTCAAGACTTACTTCGTATAGGTCACTCATCTTTATTACACTAATAATATCAGGATAGGTTTTATTATTTTCCCAGTTTGATATGGTTTGTCTGCTTACTCCAAGCTGCTCCGCCGCCTGCTCCTGAGTAAGCTGTGCGGATAATCTGGCTTCCTTTATTTTTGTTCCGATATCCATAATCTCACCACCTTTATTTCCTATATCATACCCCGTCAAGTACTTTCAGTCTATAAAATACCTTTTACAAAGCACTTTTTTCGTGTAAAAATGCTTTTACATACTTTATTTTATTGATTTCCAGCAGTTATAGAGCGCTTATATATGATATATCTAGTTCCATAAAAGCCAAAATTAAAAAAACCAGTGGCAGCTTTAATTTTCAGCTGCCGCTGGTTTCTATTTCACTTACAAGTATTTTTGCAAAATCAACGAGACATGACCTAAGCAGAACCGTATATTCATCCGGTTTCATACAATTCTTATTTGTAAGCCATCTTTCTATGGAAGCTACAAATGCGTCCGAATAAAATGTAATATAAAAATCAGCATTTTTGCATTCAACAAAAACATCTTTTATGTATGCGTCAAGAAGTGTTTTTAAAACTTCTCTGAAATAATCATAGAATGAATTCTGCCCTTCTATCTGTAAAGCCTTTCTGTAAAAATCTCTGTTTTCATAGAAATATACGCACATATCCTCTAAAAGGTCCCATTCACTGTCATATACCCTGTTTTGCATACCAGCAACAAACTCAGACGTATAAATCCAGTTTATAAGGTCATATTTATCTTTAAAATGATAATAAAAGCTTTTTCTGTTCATTTCGCAGACATCGCATATATCTCCTATGCTTATTTTGGAAAACGGAACAGTTTTCATCAACTCTTTTAAAGCCGATGCCAGGGCTTTTTTTGTCATATTTGAATCTGCCATAATATCAACCTGCTTTACATAAAGTGCGTATACAAATTAATTATACCAGAACAAAAATAAAAATAAAACCCTATTTATGGATTTTAAGCTGTCTTATTTCAATAAATAAGGCAGCTTAATCAATAATTTACACATATTTTTTCATTCTGTTTAATGCGCCCTTTTCCAGCCTGCTCACCTGTGCCTGAGATATTCCTATCTCATCAGATACTTCCATTTGTGTTTTCCCCTCAAAAAACCTCAATGTAAGTATTTTTTTCTCTCTGTCGGAAAGCTTTTCCATTGCCTCATTAAGTGATATATTGTCCAGCCAGCTGCTGTCAGACTCCTTTTCATCACTCATCTGGTCCATTACATATAATGTGTCGCCTTCATTATGATATACAGGCTCATAGAGCGATACAGGCTCCTGAACAGCTTCAAGGGCTTCTGCAACTTCTTCAGGAGTTATTTCAAGCTCCTTTGCGATTTCTTCTACAGTGGGTTCTTTAGAATTTGCCAGAGTAAGCCTTTCTTTTGCCTGCAGCGCCTTATAGGCCGTATCCCTCAATGAGCGGCTAACCCTTATAAAGTTATTGTCTCTCAAATATCTTCTTATCTCTCCGATTATCATCGGAACAAGATAGGTAGACGGAAGTACATTTAATGAGGTGTCAAAGTTATCTATCCCTTTTATAAGCCCTATGCACCCTACCTGAAAAAGGTCATCTATGGACTCATTTTTATAATCAAATCTTTTTATTATACTTAATACTAATCTTAAATTTCCGTTTATAAGCCTTTGTCTTGCTTCACTGTCGCCGTTTTTGGCTTTTTTAAACAGTTCAATAGCTTCATCCTTTTTTAGAACTTCTATTTTTGCGGTATTAACACCGGTTATTTCAACCTTGCCTTTATATCCCAAATCGGTTCACTCCTGTAAAACGTATTTGATACATCAAACAGCAGTCAGACATATTTAAAAAAATACCTCCCGAAGCTGATAGTCTAATTTTGCCCAGAGAGGTATTTTTTATACCGCATATTTAGTTCTATATTATTCCAAATTATCTTTCATAAGGTGTTATTACCCATTTAACGCAGTTATCAATTTTGTTTTCAAATACTTCATATCCGCGCATTACGTCGTTAAGGGGCGCTTTATGGGTAATAAGGCAGCTTGTATCTATCTGTTTTGTCTGAATAAGTCTCATTATTTCTTCAGCATAGTTTGAATTTCCGTCTACGCCGCCTGTTTTGAATGTAAGGTTTTTGCCGTACATAAGCTGAAGAGGAATTTCCTGAGGTTCAGCATAAAGTGCAACTATAACAACTATGGCATTGGGTCTTGCTGCCTGCCAAGCAAGCTGGAATGTTGATTTAAGGCCTGCAACTTCAAATACTCTGTCCGCACCTCTGCCGTTAGTCTCTCTCATAATAACTTCGAGGGGGTCTTCCTTAGAAGAGTTAACAATTATATCAGCAAGTCCCTGCTCTTTTGCAAGATTAAGTCTGTAATCATTTACGTCAATAAGAATTACTTTTGAAGGGCTGTAAAGCTTAACACTCATAAGTGTGCAGAGTCCTGTAGGACCGGCACCGATAACAACTACTGTATCAGCTGGTTTAAGCTCTCCGATGGATGCAGCCCAGTATCCTGTTGCAAGTATGTCACCGTTAAAGAGTGCATCTTCGTCTTTTACATCATCAGGAATAAGTGTCATTCCCATATCAGCGATGGGTACACGTACATATTCTGCCTGGCATCCGTCAATTCTGCATCCAAGCTCCCATCCGCCTTCAACACAGTTATTTACATAACCGTTTCTGCAGAAAAAGCATGTTCCGCAAAATGTCTCAACACTTACTGAAACTCTGTCGCCCTTTTTAAACTTTTTAACTGCGCTTCCTACTTCAACTACTTCTCCGACAAATTCATGTCCAAGAACAGTATTTTCTTTAGCTCTGGGCACTGTTCCATGTTTAATGTGAAGGTCACTGGAGCATATTGTTGAAAGAGTTACCTTTACAATGGCGTCTCTTTCATCTTTTATAACGGGCATAGGTCTGTCTTCAAGAGCAACCTGTCCCTTTCCTCTATAAACAACGGCTTTCATCATTTCTCCCATTTGTTATCATTCCTTTCTTAAAAATCAGCTGCTACTTTTTCAGCCTTATCTATTGCTTTTTTAAGAGTTTCTTCAACATCGACTCCAAAAATATCAATACCTTCAGCACAGATACATTCAAATTTATTTATACCGAAAAACTGGCACATTGCTTCTATGTATTTTGCACCCATCTCAAGAGGCGAATCTGCATAAATTCCTCCTCTGGTAGTTATATAAACAAGTTTATCAGCCGCACATGTTCCAAAGCATCCGTTTTCGTTACATCCAAAGGTTATGCCTTCAACACAAAGGTTTTCGATATAAACCTTAAGCAGTGCAGGAAAACTTAAATCCCAAAACGGTGCCGCAATAACTATTTTATCAGCATTTTTGAACTGCCACGCATATCTGAATCTGGGATGGTCAAACTTTTTATCTGCAAGCAGACGCTCTCTCTGAGCAAAAAAGCTGTCCTTGAAGTATTCAAGGGGTTCATCCATAAGGCAGAGTTCTTCTACCTCATATTCATTTGGGTCAAGAAAGCTGAGGAATTTCTGTGCCAGCTTTAAAGACCTGGATTCTTCACGTCTTATACAGCAGTTTACAAATAATACTTTTTTCATATAACTACACCTCACATATCTTTAACAGTAACATCAAGTGTACCAAATTTATTATTTTCTATTATATCATCAATTTCCTTTTTAAGTGGTACTGAATCGGATGCTCCGTTTCTTCCTACACATACGGCGCTGGCAGTAGTGGCCATTCTAAGGCTTTCTTCAACGGAATAGTTATTCAGCATTCCGTAAAGAAAATATCCTGTAAATGTATCCCCTGCAGCCGTTGTATCCACCACATCTACTTTATGGCAGCCTATGGTATATAATTTACCGTCGGCAAGACAGCAGGCACCGTTTGAGCCAAGGGTTAAAAGTATCTTGCATGAAGGATATTTTTCCTTAAGGACAGATATTATTTCGTCATCCTTTTCGCACCCGGCAATCTGTTTTCCCTCAACCTCATTTACAATAAGCCATGAAAGTTTATCAATGGGATATTTTAATACTTCATCATTCATAGGAGCCGCGTTTAATGCCACCTGAAGCCCCTTTTCTGATGCACGCTCAATTATATATCCGACAAGATTTGTTTCATTCTGAAGCAGTACAAGGCCGTTATTTCCGAATTTATCGAGTACGTCATCAATGAATTCTTTTGTAAGGGTTCTGTTTGTTCCTCCGTAAAGGAGTATGCAGTTTTGTCCCTTTTCGTCTACCTGAATAATGGCGTGTCCGCAGGTCTCATCGCTTGGCTGTATCATATCCACATTAACTCCGCTTTCGGATAATGCTGTTTTAAGCATCTCCCCGCCTTTTCCAAGGACTGCGGCATGATAAACCTCATTACCGGCCTTTGCAGCTGCAATGGACTGATTAAGTCCTTTTCCGCCGCAGTAGGTATTAAGCGAAAGTGAGCTTTTCGTTTCACCGGGCAGGAGAAACTTGTCTACTTTATATACATAGTCCACATTAAGAGAACCAAGGTTCAAAATTTTCATAAATACCGCACTCCTTTTCATATATATAGGCATTACTGTTCAGTATTCTCTGCCTGTTCTGTTTTTTTGATTATTCTTTCTCTGAATGCCATTCCGGCTATAACAAAGAAAATACCAAGTACCTTTACGGGACTGAAATCCTCATTAAAAAATATGCAGTCAAGGACGATTGAAGCAGTAAGCTGTCCAATAAGCACGACTACTGTAGAAACCATTACCGTTGATTTCTTTGTTCCGATAACCAAAAATATAAGTGCAACAAGTCCTGTTATACTTCCTAAATAGAGATAAGCAGGAACGTCTTTTATGTATCCCGGTGTAAGTTCATTTGCATTTCCAAGCAGAAGAAGTACAACCAAAGATATGATTGAAGCCTCAAAATAATTTATAAGTGTTCCGTTAGTATTTCCCAAACATTCTGAAGCCTTTACATTTACCATTTTATTAAAAACATTTAAAACACCAAGTAAAACCGCTACAAATATGTATGCTGCCATTTTTCTCCCCTCCTTAACCGTTAATAACGAGCATTATACCAATAATAACAAGAACATAGGCAGGTATCTGCTCTTTTTTGAAGGGTATTTTTTTAACTCCGAAGAAGCCATAATGGTCAAATATGGCAGAACATATCATCTGGCCTGTAACCGACAAAGACAATACTGCTGTAGCTCCTATTGCCTTTGTGCACCAGCTGCTCGCCGCAACTATAGTTACTCCCAGAAAACCTACAGTATATACATAGGGCGGCACACCCTTAAAAGTTATCTTTTTATGCTGAACGACGGGTATATATATAAAAAGTATCACAGCTGCAATAACGTGAACAAAAAACGTAACTACAAAAAGTGAATGATATATTCCCAGCTGGCCATTGAATGACACCATAATACTGTTAAAAAGTCCAGACAAAAATAAATATATAATACCCATATAAAATTTACTCCTCAATATTTAATATCACTTCTATTATTATCCTTCCTTAATCAAAGTTTGTCAATCAATGTATTGATATAACAATAAATTTGTTATATGCTATTTATAGCAAAATATAAGGGAGGAATACTATGAGCGAATTACAGGCACACATTAGATTAAGCAGTGATTTAAATGTAAAATATGCCATTATGCCGGGCGACCCCGCAAGACTTGACAGAATTGCGCCCTATCTTGACGATGTTAAAGAAATAGGCTTTAACAGAGAATACAGATGTATGACAGGCACTTATAAAGGTGTAAAAATTCTTGCCATATCTACCGGTATGGGCGGAGCATCTACTGCTATCGCCATTGAAGAACTTAAAAATATAGGTGTAGAAGCTATGATAAGAATAGGCAGCTGCGGAGCGGTCCAGCCCTTTGTAAAAGTAGGCGACCTTGTGCTTGTCAGCGGAGCCGTACGTGATGACGGAGCCTCCCAGACCTATATTAACCTGAAATACCCTGCTGTTCCTGATACATTTTTATTTAACTACTGTATCCAGTCAGCTGAAGAAAACGGGTTCCCCTATCATATCGGATTTGCCAGAAGCCACGACAGCTTTTATATCGACAATGAAGAGGAAATAAATGACTTTTGGGCTAAAAGAGGAATCCTCGGAAGTGATATGGAAACATCTACTCTCTATACCGTTGGAAGATTAAGAGGCATAAAAACAGCCTCCATCTTAAACAATGTCGTAGCCTGCGGTGAAGATACTGCTGACAGCATCGGAAGCTATGCCGACGGCGAAAATCTGGCTATGCAGGGCGAGAAAAATGAAATAATCGTAGCACTTGATGCCTTTGTAAAACTGGAAAATTCAAAAAAATAAATACATAAGGGAAGCGAATAACGCTTCCCTTTTTTTATTAGTAATTTCCGATCAATTCTATCATTTTTTCAACAAATGCTTCTCTGTCAAGTTCCATCATAACATATGCATTTTCAAATCCAAATTTAACATCGGTAAACATATCGCATACTGTCTTACCTCTTGTTATTTTACCTTTGGTCTCTACACATATTCCGGCCGGTTTTCCTTTAAATAATTCAGGATATTTAAGATACATAACCGCACATCCGTCATGCATACAGTTTCCTGCGTGTCCGCAGTTTAAGTAGAATGACATTGTGTTTTTAAGAATGTTATAGCAGAACTTAGCCTGAGGTGATGTCATCTGTCCGATTTTTTCAACTTCTTCAGGAAGTATAACAGCCTTTTCTGTAACATCAAGGCCAAACATACATATATCAGCACCTGACTTAAACAGTATCTCTGCTGCTTCAGGGTCTACATATATATTGAATTCGGCTGCGGGAGTTACATTTCCGTATGTGGCTGAACCGCCCATAATAACAACCTTTTTAAGAAGTGAAGGAAGTTCTTTATATTTAGTAAATGCTATAGCCACGTCTGTCATGGGTCCAATGGCTACAAGTATCATTTCGCCTTTATGCTTTTTAGCCTCTCTGTATATAGCGTCCCAAGCTCTTTCCTTTTCCTCTTTTACCTCGGGTTCAGGGAGAGTTGATGAGAGACCGCCCATACCATCTTCACCGTGAACGTTTTTACCCGTCACGAGTTCGCGCATCATAGGGCTTTCTGCTCCTCTATATACAGGTATGTCTTTGCCTATAAGCTCTACAGTCTTTAATGCATTCTTATATGTCTTTGAAGCCTCAACGTTTCCGCAGAGGGCTCCTATGCCGACAATATCAATATCAGGCATATTTCCAGCCAGAAGAAGCGCCACTATATCATCCGCACCCGGATCACAGTCTATAAATACAGGTATTTTATCCATTATTTTGACACCTCCCCATAGCTTGCGCATGCATCTATAAGAATCTTAGCAAATGCGTCTCTGTCAAGATTCCATAATACATGCACATTAGGCTCTTTACCATAGTGATTCTTTATATCGCCTATGGTAGCTCCCTGGCAGTAATCGCCTTCAGTTTCTACCTCTACATACATATCTTTAACTTCAAATATCTCAGGATTTGTGATGGCTGCCACAGCTACTGCGTCGTGAACAGCTGCTCCACGGTATCCCTTGGATTTATGATACTGGAAGAAAAAGTCAAACCACTCTGCTACAGTTTTTGCTACAGGATTGCCCAGGTTTCTGATTATATCGAATTCTTCGGGATAAATCTGTGCCTTTTCTGTAACATCAAGGCCTGCCATAGTAATAGGTACTCCACCTCTGAATACGATATCAGCCGCTTCAGGGTCAACCTGAATATTAAATTCAGCTGCAGGTGCCCAGTTTCCATGATGTATTCCTCCGCCCATTATATATATGTGCTCAATTTTGCTCTTAAGTTCAGGATGAGCAAGGAAGAGGACTGCAATATTTGTAAGGGGACCTGTCGGAATAAGTGTAACAGGCTCATCGCTTTCTTCGAGTACTTTAGCCATAAGTGTAACAGCGTCCATATCGGAAACTTCAAATGCAGGCTCAGGAAGTTTAGGACCGTCAAGACCAGACTGGCCATGCACGTTAGGTGCTACCATGGGGTCTTTGATAAGAGGTGTAACTCTTCCCTTTGCCACAGGTACATTAAGACCTATAAGAGTACATATTCTTAATGCGTTATATGTAGTTTTTTCCATTGTCTGGTTACCACAGACAGATGTAACTGCTTTAATATCAAGCATGGGGCTGGCATTTGCCAGCACCCATGCTATAGCGTCATCATGTCCGGGATCGCCGTCAAGAATAACAGGTATCCTTCTCATCTAAGCAACCTCCAAACTAAATGTTATATTATGATTTTTTTCTACTTTTCTTAAGCTGAGTAACAGCATAGATAGCAAGTCCGATAATTGTAACAATATAAGGTATAGCTGAAACAAGATAAGAAGAAAATCCTGGAAGACCTTCCATCTTGTTTCCGAGCGCACTTGCAAAACCAAAAAGGATAGATGCAAGCATTGCACCAACAGGTTCACCCTGTCCGATAGCCTGTGCCGCAAGAGCAATGAAACCACGGCCTGCAACGATACCCGTATTCCAGCTCTGTGAGTAGTACATTGACATATATGCACCGCCAAGACCTGCAAGAGCACCTGATATCATAATTGCTATGTATTTTGTTTTAAGAACACTTACACCTACTGAGTCAGCAGCATTTTTGTTTTCTCCAACAGCACGGATTCTAAGTCCGAGTGCTGTTTTGTAGAGAAGTACCCATATTACAATTACGAGAATGAACGAAACATATGTAAGTATTGAATGCCCTGAAAAGATGCTTCCGATTACAGGTATATCCTTTATTAAAGGAATATCGATTTTAGGAGTAAGCATCTGAGGTGTTGTAAGGCTTGCTGTGTTACCTCTAAGGCCTGTAAACAGGTAGAGGAAGAAAATAGTACCGCCGGAACCTGCGATGTTTATAGCTGTACCGGCAAGGATAATATTAGTTTTAAGCTTGAGGGCGAATATACCGATTATCAATCCAATAAGGATACCTACAAGCATAGCTGCTATAACACCTACAAACCAGTTATTTGTCCAATATGCAAACAGAACACCGAAAAGTGAAGAGAACATCATTGTTCCTTCAAGACCTATGTTTGTTACTCCGGCCTTTTCAGCTACAACTGACGCAAGGGCAGCAAACAAAATCGGAGATGTGATTCGGATTATCGCATAGCCAAAGCTTGCAGTAAAAATCATGCTCATTATCTGCTCTAACATTATGCATTCTCTCCTTTCATCTGCGATTTAGCATTCTGAACCATTTCAGTTTTTGCATCTTTAACGACAAGTTTCTGACGATATTTTGCAAGGAACTGTTCTGCCGCAAAGAAGAGGAATATTACTGCCTGAATAATATCGATCATTTCCGCAGGTACTCCGGCATATATAGCCATCAATTCGCATCCTCTGTTAAGGTATGCAATGAATATGGCAGCCAGAGGAACAAGCAGAGGATTGTTTTTAGCAAGTATAGCTACGGTTACGCCGGTCCAGCCGTATCCGGGAAGGTCAAGCCAGCGGAAAGTTGTGTCACGGCCAAGAACTTCGATGGCACCGCCAGCACCTGCAAGGATACCACCGATTACCTGTGATACTACAATTATAGTTCCAACTTTAATTCCTGAATATTTTGAGAATGATTCGTTAATACCGATCATTCTAATAGCATATCCCCAGCGTGTACGGAACATAAATATAGCAATTATAACTGTTGCGATAAGGGCTATAAAGAAGCCGTATGTAAGCTCTGTTCCCTGTACTACAGTTCCTACTTTTGAAGTAAGTTCAAAGGGGAATGTCTGAGTAGAACCTTTAGATCTGTCAGCAAATACGTTATTAAGGAAATGAAGAACGGTGTAAAGTATTACGTAGTTCATCATAAGCGATATAACCATTTCACTGGCTCTTAATTTTACCTTTGCCAATGCGGGTACAAGCATAGCGACACCGCCTGCAATGGCAGCAACTAAAATAGCAACAAAAGAATGAACACCTGCTGCCATAGGTACATATATACCTATAAGAGCACCGATAAATCCACCGAGCATTGTTACACCCTCACCGCCAAGGTTGAACTGGTTGGCTGAGAACATAACACATACTGCAAGACCTGTGAATATGATAGGTGTAGTTCTTCCGAGTATTGTAAAGATAGATTTGGTATTTAAGGCACCATTACTTATAATAGGTTTGATAAGCAGACAGTTGAGTGCTTCACCGGGATCATCAGCACATATAAAAATAAATATAAATGCAACTGCTACGGCGATCAAAATGGCAACAAGCCCGCGAATCAGCTCAAAAGCTAATAAATGCTTATTCTCCATGCTGAACCCTCCTTATTTCTTCTTCGGACTGCTGTTTAAGTCCGAGCATATATTCGCCCATTATTGTATCATCAAGAACTGACGTGTCTTCGAAATAAGCAGCAATTTTACCATTAACCATAACGATAAGACTGTCCGCAAGTTCCATAACCTCGTTAAGGTCTGCGGAAACAAGAAGTACCGCAGCTCCTGCACGGCTGAGCTCAACAAGTTTCTTACGAATAAACTCAGTAGCTCCTACGTCAATTCCTCGGGTCGGCTGGTCAGCGATTATAAGTCCTGGATTACTTGAAAACTCTCTGGCAACAACTACTTTCTGGATATTACCGCCTGAAAGCATTCCTACCTGCTGGTTTCTTGATTTACAAAGTACCGCATAATCCTTAATAAGCTGGTCACTGTCTTCATGCATTTTCTTCATATTAAAGAGAGGACCGTTATTATATTTTTTCTGTGCGCATCTGTCGCTCATAAGGTTATCTTCTATTGAACCGGTTCCGGCAATACCAAAAGTCATACGGTCTTCCGGAATAAGGGAAACTCCCATATCACGTATCTTTCTCTGTGCAACACCAAGTATATTCTGGCCGTTGACAGTTGCAGTACCGCTGTCCGGAATATTAAGGTTGAAAAGCATATCAACAAGCTCTCTCTGGCCGTTTCCTTCTACACCGGCAACGCCAAGTATTTCTCCCTTTCTTACGTCGAAAGAAAGATTATCGAGCATTTTCTTATTCCAGCCGTTAGTGTAGTCCAAATTACGAACCTTAAGTACTACATCTGTAGGTTTAGCTTTTTCTTTCTGTACTGTAAGGACAACGTCACGGCCTACCATAAGTCTTGAAATTTCTTCTTTAGTAGTATCGGCTGTGTTATAGACACCCATTGATTTTCCTGCACGCATAATTGTGAGTCTGTCTGTAATCTCCATAATCTCATTAAGTTTATGAGAAATGAAAATAACTGTGTGGCCCTGATTTTTAAGGTTGATAAGTTCTCTGAAAAGCTCTGTAGTTTCCTGAGTAGTAAGAACCGCTGTGGGCTCGTCAAGAATAAGGATTTTTGCACCACGTACAAGAGCTTTAAGGATTTCAACCTTCTGCTTCATACCTACAGGGATATCTCTGACCTTAGCATTGGGGTCTACAGGAAGATTATACTTTTTGGAGTATTCTTCAGTAATCTGTACTGCTTTTTTGTAGTCGATAAATCCTTTGCTTTTGGGTTCCATACCCAAAACCATATTTTCAGCAACTGTAAGGCTTGGAACAAGCATAAAGTGCTGATGAACCATACCAATTCCCTTTGAAATAGCAACTGTAGGCGAAGTGAGATTAACCTTTTCGCCATTAACATAAATCTCGCCTTCTGTAGGCTGTTCAAGTCCGAACAGCATCTTCATAAGCGTTGATTTACCGGCGCCGTTTTCGCCCATAAGAGCATGTATTTCGCCCTTTTTGATGTTGAAATCTACGCCCTGATTGGCTGCGATTCCGTTTGGATAAACTTTAGTTATCCCTTTCATTTGAACAACATATTCGATGTCCGGCATAGACAAAGACCTCCTACCTCCCATAGTTTTTAACTGTCGCAAAAATCAATCTTAAAGATATATTTTTATGCGATACCGAAGAAATACGGCTCTGATGCGCAAAAGCACATACTTCCGCGGAATTTTGCAGCAAGTTTTTATGTTGAAAGACCATCTTTTGACTGATCGTACCTTCAAATAATCCATTAAAAATTAAAAAATCATTTCAGGATACGATTATTTGTTATATACCGCTTTAAAATGACGGCGTTTTTCGCAAAAAAAGTAAAATGAAAATAAAAATTTAAGAATAAGATAAATAAATGGATATAATCTAAAAAATTAAGGGGAGCTTTTGCTCCCCTTATTCTGTTAACCAAAATCAATTAGGGTTTAACTGATTCTCTTAACTGTTCAACAGCACCTGTTT
>ERZ791934.56-NODE-56-length-134639-cov-9.613171_pt1 | contig 134639 bp, 95 predicted proteins | sample MGYA00510125_ERZ791934 | MGnify/ENA primary metagenome ERZ791934 (study PRJEB30046, sample SAMN00993240) | human gut metagenome | study: EMG produced TPA metagenomics assembly of the A metagenome-wide association study of gut microbiota in type 2... | reverse complement strand
CCTTACAGCGCAGAGACCCGTTCGGATAGGCCGATGAGGCAGGCCTGGCACGCGGCATGGAGAAGACGGCCGGCGCGGAAGGAAGGTGATCTGTCCTCAGCATATATAAAAGAAAGGAAAGGATGTATATGAAAATCTCTTTCAGGGAACGCCGCAGCAGTAAATATCAGAACCGGATATTCGTCCTTTTATTGCTGATGGCGGCGGTACCATTGCTGATAGCGGGGGCGATATCCTATAAGATATATATGGATGAGGTGACGAAGCAGACGGATCTGTCCATGGAAGCAATAGAAACCCAGATTTATAATGATGTGGAGGTAGTCCTTTCCTCTATCCGTCAGTACTATCTGGAAAATTCCTCATCAGATGAAATAGGGTGGCTGATTCAGACGGACAGCATCCCCTACAGGGAATACAGCAATCTGTTCGATGCGCAGAAGCTTTTGAAGGGGCCCACGTATATTGATGATTATGTGGGGAAATATGCTTTTATTAATCTGGAAAAAGGGTGGATACTTACCAATAACGGTATGTACCGCCTGGATTCGGTAAGAAATAAAACCCAGATGGAGGAATTCCTGGATGAGATCCGGGATAATTATTCAAGCCTGTTCTGGAGCAATAACATCGAGAAGCCGTCTCCTTACAGCAATGGGGTTTATCAGAGCAATACTCTGGACTTATCAGGATTTTTCCTGGTGATGAAGCTGCCGGGAAGTATCCAGCGTATGGATCAGGCGGTGCTTGTGGGGCTGAATCTGACAAAGCTGCAGCAGCAGCTGGATAAAAATCTGGCGGGATATGAGTTATGTGTGCTCAATTATGACGGGACTCCTCTTTTTGCTTCGGATGAAGGCCTGCAGGCTTATTGTTCCGCTAATCTGGAACAGCTGCAGAACGGAAACGATATCCGGAGTATACAGCTGGATAAAAATGTGGATTACCGTATCCGGGTGAGGGAGGCTTCACCGAACGGCCTGATTTATGTCCTGGGCTATGATTTGGGAAATGTGAGGGAAGGGGCAGGAAGGATATTATCGGTGTCCCTCATCATAACAGGAATACTGGTGGTGCTTTTTCTTATCAGCCGGATCTTCACGGCTATTTTATACAGGCCTGTAAAGAACCTGAAGGATTATGTCTCCCAGGTGACGGGGAGCGGAGAGCAGGAGCAGGATGAATTCACGGCGATCCGTGAAAATGTGGTTCATCTGGTGGATACCAGGGAAAGCCTGCAGCTGATGGTCCGGCAGCAGGAAAAAATGCTTGTGGAGCAGTTTATGCTGCGGGCGATCCGGGGAGGCCTGACGCCGGAAGCGATGAACAGCCTGCAGGAACAGTTCCGTCTTCCGAAAGCGAAAGGATACCGCCTGCTGACCGTTATGTGTATGCTGGAGGGCGAAACAAATGAGGAAAGCGAGCTGGAAACAGAGGCTTTGAGCATGACGGCGGCCAGGAAAATACCGGAAAGGATAAGTGAACTGCTGATATGTTCTCCTTTCAGTATGAACGGACAGATATTTCTGGTTATCGGGGCGGATACCGAAGAGGAGCTTCAGGAGCGGACGAAGGAGATACATAGCAGCCTGACTGCTTTTTTTGAAAAGGAATTTGGCTGTTCTGTTATTTCCGGGGTCAGCCAGCCCTTCCCGAGGCTGAAATATCTGAGGACTGCTTATAACGAATGTATGGAGACCTTGAGAAATACGGGCAGGCTGCATGCGGCACACAGCGATATCACCTTTTATGAGGATATCACCCGGAATGACGGTATTATAGGCGGATATGATTTTGTGATTGAAAATTCCATGATGAAAGCGGTTAATGACGGAAATGGGGAAGAAGCCGCCCAGCTGGTGGATAAATTTGTAAACAGCCTGTATAACAGGGAAATCGCCAGCCATGACAGAAGCTTTTTCCTCCACCGGCTGGTGGTATCCGTGCTGTCGGTGCTGTCTGATGCGGGGCTTTCGGCCAATCAGATATTTAAGGAGCGTTCGGAGGATGTTTTTTCCAAGTTGAATGACTTTTTTGAACGGGATAAGTTAAAGTCTTATCTGAACCGGTGTATCATACAGCCGGCGGTGGAAGCGCTCAGGCAGTACCGTTATAATGCTTCGTCGGATATCCTGCGCAGTATTATGGAAATAGTGAGGGAGAAAAGGGGAGATATCACGCTTACGGAATGTGCGGAGCGGCTGAATTATCATCCCAGCTATATTTGGAAGGTCCTGAAGGCTGAACGGAATATGACCTTTACGGATTTAGTCAATCTGGAAAAGCTGGATGCGGCGAAGGAGCTGCTGCTCAATTCCGATTGTTCCATTTCAGAAATCGCGGAGCAGCTTAACTATGCCAACACACAGAATTTCATCCGGTTTTTCAGCAAGTATGAAAATACCACGCCCGGCCGTTACCGGAAGGAGCATAAGAAGGAGGACAGCGCCTCCGAAAGTGATAATAAGCAGGATCCGGAATAATCATTTTCTGTCTGACGGGCGGAAAGAAATGGATTATTTCGGAAAAAACCGCGTAAAGATAATGATTATTGACAGGATAAGGAGCACGGAATATCCCGGAAAAAGGGAGTTCCGGCTCTTTTTTTGTGCTCCGGGAAAAGGGAAGATATTCCTCATTGAAAACGCTTACATTTTGTTTTATGATTGCAGCAGCAGGCAGAGGCAAGCAAAAAAACGTATGGAAGCATTTCTTTGCAGCGCTGCCGAAATAAGAAAAAGGAGGACTTTTCGTGAGCGGACTAAGAGGTAAGACAGCCGTTCCCGCCGTCAGGAATAAGAAAGAATCTTTATGGCATTTTGTGATGGCGCATAAGTGGCTGTACATTTTATTGATACCAGGCGTGCTTTATATGCTGATATTTAATTATCTTCCGATGTTTGGTATTGTGATTGCATTTCAGGATTTCAGGCCCTTCAGTGCGGACAGCGCCATCGGTGCTTATCTGTCGAGTGAATGGGTGGGACTGGCGAACTTCAGGAAATTTTTTACAGGCTATGATTTCTTTATGCTTCTGAAAAATACGCTTTCCATTTCCATATTGAGTCTGCTGTTCTTTTTCCCCGCACCTATCCTGCTGGCGCTTCTTTTGAATGAAATCAGGAGCCAGGGCTACAAGCGGGCGACACAGACACTGGTATACATTCCCCATTTTATATCGCTGGTTATTGTGGCAACACTGACTCAGCAGCTGTTCAGCACTACGGACGGTATTATCTATAAGATAATGGAAAATATTATGGGACGGGGAAATGCACCGGACATCCTTGCGACGCCCAGGTATTTTTACGGACTTATCGTAGGGCAGAATGTGTGGAAGGAAACGGGATATGGTACCATCATTTTCCTGGCGGCGCTGGCCGGAGTGGATATGGAGCTGTATGAGGCGGCAAGGATTGACGGCGCCGGACGCTGGAGGCTGATGTGGCATATCACGCTGCCGGCCATACGGGGAACCATTGTCATCATGCTGATACTGAAGGTCGGTTCCATATTAAATACGGGTTATGAACAGATTTTCCTGATGCAGAACGATTTGAACTATACGGCGTCGGAGGTATTTGACACCTATATTTACAACAAGGGAATTAAGCTTGCCCAGTATTCCATGGCGACGGCCGCAGGTGTATTCAAATCCGTGGTAAGCCTGATTATGGTGCTGGCGGCTAATAAAATCGCCAAAATGTGCGGTGAATCCGGATTTTATTAAGAGGAGGTTAACATGTCTAAGGTGCGTGAAGGTTCCAAGATAAAGAGAAGTCCTGGAGATCAGGCCGTACAGGTTTTGATATACATATTCGTGGGCGTGTGCGCGGTGGTCACGGTTCTGCCTTTCCTTTATGTACTGGCCGGTTCCTTTGCTACGGAGAGGGAACTGACGGAAAGGGCTTTTTTCATTATTCCCACAGAGTTTTCGCTGAATGCCTATAAATATATAATCCGGACAGGCGATGTATTTAAGGGGCTGAAAAATTCAGTTATTGTTACGGTGATCGGTACGGCGATCAATATGCTGTTTACCACAACCCTGGCTTATCCCCTTTCCCGGTCTTATCTGAGGGGACGTAACTTTTTCATCAATATGGTTATCATTACCATGCTTTTTTCCGGGGGTATGGTTCCCAGCTATCTGGTGGTAAGCAGCCTGAAGCTGACCAATACCTACTGGTCCCTGTGGCTGCCCGGTGCGATAAGCGCCTTTAATATGATAATCATAAAAAATTATTTCCAGGGCATTCCCAAAGAACTGGAAGAGGCGGCCAGGGTGGACGGCTGCTCGGATTTGGGGATTTTCCTGAAAATCATTCTGCCTTTGTCCAAACCCACGATAGCCTCTGTGTCTCTGTTCTACGCGGTAGGACACTGGAACTCCTATTTCAGTGCCATGCTGTATATCAGTGACAGGAGCAAGGAAGTGGTTCAGATTGCGCTGCGAAGAATCATTTTCCTCGCAGGGGGCATCAACACGGACGGAACCCCCATTGACTGGGGCGCGATGGGACAGCCGCCGGAAAAAGCGGTGAAAATGGCCACTACGGTGGTGGCTACCGTCCCCATACTGATCATTTATCCGTTTGTCCAGAAGTATTTTACCCAAGGTGTTATGGTCGGCGCTGTAAAGGGCTGATTTGACATAAACCATCTAATGTATTTCATATAAGGGAGGAAAAAAAATGAAGCGTAAAAAAATGATGTCTTTACTGCTGTCAGCCGTTGCCGCTGTCAGTATGATCGCCGGCTGCGGAAATCAGGCTGCAGGGACCAGCGGGGAAGGAAACGCGCCGACGAGTGAGAGCCGGGAGGCGGGGACGGATGCCGCCGCAGCCGAAGAAACGGGCGAAAGGCCGACTATCAGCATCATGTGTATTGATATCTATGGATCGGCGATGGGAAATGTGGGCTCAGAAGACGTGCTGAAGGCGGCCGAGGACTATACGGGCGTCAATGTGGATTTCAACTGGGTAGCCAACGATTCTTATAACGATATATTGGGCGTGACCCTGATGGATAAGGCGAATATGCCCATGGTAATTACCTACGGCAGCGACCTGCAGGCAAATCTTGTCCAGGCAGCAAAGGACGGGGCGTTCTGGGATTTGAATGATTTTGTGTGGGATAAAGAAAAATACCCCAATCTTTCCCAGATGAATGAAAATGTTATCAAAGGGTTTACCGTGGACGGCCAGCTGGTAGGAATTTACCGTTCCAGGCCCATCGGACGTAATGGCCTTGGCTACCGGGCAGACTGGGCGGAAAAGCTCGGGCTGGATGAGCCCAAGACAATCGAAGACGTGTACAATATGATGTATCAGTTCACCTATGGGGATCCGGACGGAAACGGCAAAGATGATACCTACGGCCTGTGCCTTTGCAAATATACAGGCCCGCTGGATATCATACAGGCTTGGTTCGGCGCCGGGAACCAGTGGAAGGAAGTGGACGGAAAGCTGATTCCCATCCATCAGACAGAGGAATATATGGAGGCCCTGAGATGGATGAAAAAGATGTATGACGACGGACTGGTATACCGGGATTGGGCGACAAGAGAAACCAATACCTGGACGGACGGCGTAAAGAATGGGGAATGCGGTATGTTCCTGGACGTTCTGGATAATTCCCGCAGAATCTGGGATTACCTCGTAACGGAAAATATCCCTTCCGCAACAGGAGAAGGCGTTGCCAGCATGAAGCTTATCGGCGGCATTGCTGCGGAAGAAGGAGGAGAACCTCATACTCTGGCAACCTCCGGCGCCAGTGGCTGTCTGCTTATCACAAAAGCAGGGGCCAAGACGGAGCAGGATGTGGAAAATTGCCTTACCTATCTGGATAAGATGTGCGATAATGAAATGAGGATACTTGCTGATTACGGTCTGGAAGGAAGAGATTACGAGCTTGATGAAGAAGGATATATTGTGGATTTGCTGGTAGATAAGGAAATCCAGGAGAAGCCGCAGATAGGGCTTAACCAGTCCGTGCCTTATGTGCCGGAGGTTCTTCCCAATGCGACGACAGTTAAGAAGAGCGACAGGCTTGTGGAAGAGGAAGCCATTAAAGAGGCCAATGCGGATATCGCCGTGTTTAACCCGGCTATCGGTTATCTGGTAAGCTCCAAGGTGAATGCTGAGGTGGGAACCGATTTGAAGGATATCCTGGACAGGGCGAGAACACAGTACATCTGCGGTCAGATTGATGAAAAGGGCCTGCAGGATCAGTTTAAGGTATGGGAACAGAGGGGCGGCGCCGATTTGATTGCGGAAGTGAACGAAATGTATCAGGCGGATACGTCCAAATAAAAGAATCAGCTATGCAGATAAGAGGCTGCGAAGGTACGAATGGCCTTCGCAGCCTCTTTTGAAAGGAGTGCAGGATGCGTATAACATGGGAACAGGTGACGGACAGCAGCATCGGTATTTCCTGGGAGCCGGTACAAAAAGCTGACTGTTACCGCGTATATTGGGCGGACAGTGCGGGCAGTACCGTACGGTACCGCCTCATGGCGGAGACGAAAGCCTGCCGTTATACCCTGGAAAAGGCCACGCATGTCCCCCATTATCTCTGGGTGGCGGCGGTGAGGAACGGAGAAGAAACGGAGTGCAGTGATACCCTGCGGACGCCGGTGAAAAAGGTGTTCCGGGAACAGCTGGAACGGCTGAACAGAGGGCTTGTAGCCGTGAAGACGGGAAACGGAATTTTCCTGAGCTGGCGGCTGTTTCTGGAGGAAGTGAGCGGATATTCCGACACAGGCATGACCGGGACGGATTTCGCGGTATACCGGAACGGAGAACGGATCGGGACGGTGATGGAGAGCACGAATTATCTGGATGCCCGGGGAACGGAAAAAGACAGGTATGCAGTGGCTCCCATAAAGGACGGCAGGGAAGGGGAGCCGTGCGGCGAGGTGAAGGTCTGGGAAAAGGAGTACCTGGATATCCCCCTTCATAAACCTGAGGGAGGCGTGACGCCCGCAGGAGAGGCTTATGAATATCATGCCAACGATATGAGCATCGGGGATGTGGACGGAGACGGCGAATATGAATACATCGTAAAATGGGATCCTTCCAATTCCCACGATGTTTCCATTAAGGGATATACGGGAAAATGCTATCTGGACTGTATGAAGCTGGACGGCACTCTTTTGTGGCGGCTGGATATGGGAGTGAATATCCGGGCGGGAGCCCATTATACCCAGTTTATGGTCTATGATTTCAACGGTGACGGGAAAGCGGAAATGGCGGTAAAAACAGCGCCCGGAACCAAAATGATCCGGTACAGGGCGGACGGAACGGCAAAAGAGGAACGGTATATCACGCTCCTGCCCGAGGATATTGCGTCGGGAGTGGGGCATGAGGATAACTATGTCTGTTCGGCCGAAGATTACAGGCGGCATATGGCGGATGTATTTATGCATTGGCAGGATTGTCCGCAGGTGAAATCGGGACAGTGGCCGGAAACGCTGGAGGAATGCTGGAAAATGGAGGGGATTGCTCCCCCGGAGAGCTGTTCTTATCCGCTGAAGGAACAGGATGCCCTGGATCTTGCCGATTATTTCATACAGGTATATGCGCCGGCGCGGAGTGAAAAAAATGAACTGGATAAATTCGAAGGCTTTATTTATGAAGGGCCGGAATATCTGACCATGTTCGCCGGCGACGGAAGGGAGCTGCAGACAGTACGTTTCCCGGTTGGCCGTGAGGATGACGGGCTTCTCTGGGGGGATTATGCCCTGCCGCGTATAGAGCCCTGCAACCGGGTGGATCGTTTCCTTTCCGGTGTGGCTTATCTGGACGGGGAACGTCCCTATCTGATCATGGCAAGAGGCTACTATACCAGAACGACGGTGACCGCTTATGATTTCTTTGATAATTGTTTCCGGGAAAAATTCCGGGTTGACAGCGGGCATGTGCCTATGGCTAATCCGTTTAGGGCGGAAGGAATACATGAGGTGGAAGGGACGGATCCGGTATATGCTGCTCTTGCCGGACAGGGCAACCACAGCCTTGCCGCTGCGGATGTGGACGGCGACGGCTGTATGGAAATCATATACGGCGCCACGGTAATTGATCATGACGGTTCCCTGCTTTACAGCAGCTATGACTACAGGCCGGACGGCGTGCGTGCCAAGCTCGGACATGGAGACGCCATGCATGTGGCTAAGATCGATCCGGATCGTCCGGGGTACCAGATTTTCAACGTGTTCGAAGGAGGGGAAGCGGTTCCCTATGGATTTGCCCTGCGCGATGCACAGACCGGGGAGGTTCTGTTCGGTGAGTACGCCGAGGAGGATTTGGGAAGATGCATGATCGGCAAAATCGACCCCGGCACAAGAGGGCTTCAGGTATGGGTAAATGAGGTGTTTGACTGCAGGGGACGGAAACTGGAGGTGTCTGTGCCGGGAACGAATCAGAGTATACGCTGGGCGGGAGACATGAGCACGCAGATCATAGACGGGGCGCAGTATATCGGTACGGTGCAGACGGGAGTCATCAATGATAATACCCACGGTACGATGCTTGTGCCGGAGGATACCATGACCAACAACGGGACAAAAGGGAATCCATGCCTGGTAGCGGATATTTTCGGGGATTTCAGGGAAGAACTTCTTCTGCGTAAAAAGGATGACAGTGCCATTCGTATTTATACGAATACGGAGCTTACGGGGCATAAGCTTTTTACATTGATGCATGATTCCATGTACCGCTGCGGTGTGGCCTGGCAGAACAATTGTTATAACCAGCCCTGCTATACCAAATTTTATTATGGAAATGACTGCGATTTCAGGGATGTCCTTCCCTGGCTGGCGGCGGAGGACGGAGAAGAGTAATCAGACAGAAGCTTGTAAGAAGTCAGAGGCTTGTAAGCAGGCAGAGGTTTGTAAGCAGGCAGAGGCGTATAAGAAAACAGATGGGGATTCCCGGAAAAAGAAAGGGAGGCTGGTTTTATGGAAGCAAAACTGATAGGAAAATTTGACATTGCAGCGGCCGGCGGGGGAAAAGGGCTGCTGGGGGATATTGACGGAGACGGGCGGATGGAGGTAGTATTTGTACAGGCGGACAGCGGCATTGACGATCGCTATGTCCCTCATCAGATTACCTGTGTGACCGCTTACCGGCTGACTGGTGAACTGCTGTGGCAGAGAGGTGACAGTTCCGGCAGGCCCGGCAGTTTCGGCTCGGATTTTCCCGCACAGATTTATGATATTGACGGGGACGGATGCCTGGAAATCCTGTGTGTGATGGACAAAAGGTTTCTCATACTCGAAGGAGCCACAGGAAGGGTGAAGGAGGAGCATGCGCTTCCGTCAGAAGAGGCCCATGACTGTATTATCATAGCAAACCTCAGCGGGAAAGACAGGCCGGAGGACATTATCCTGAAGGATCGGTATTTCCACATGTGGGCGCTGAACAGGCAGTTTGAATTGCTTTGGACCCATGAGGGGAACCTGGGACACTTCCCCTGGTGCAGTGATGTGAACGGGGACGGCTATGACGAGGTGATGGCTGGCTACGATCTGCTGGATCATAATGGACAGGTGCTTTGGTCCTGCCGGGATCTGGAGGATCATGCGGACTGCCTCTGGGTAGGGGATGTGAATGGAGACGGAAAACCGGAAATCGCCGTGGGAGGCAGTGTGACCTGCCTGTACAGCGCTGAAGGAGAAGAGCTTTGGCGTTATGACGGATCTGTGGAATCCCAGCACATTGCTCTGGGGAAATTCCTGCCCGGGCGGCCGGGGCTGCAGGTGGCGGGGCTTGACCGGATACGCAGGGGAGACGGCTACAAAGGGCAGTGGGACGGAAAGGACGGCATGTTTATGCTGGACTGTGAAGGGAAGGAGCTTTGGAAGGAAGACAGGCAGACCAAGGGCTGGCTGACGATTGTGGACGGACTTTATAACTGGAACGGTGAAGGGAAGGATTATATTCTTGCCTACCGGCGCGGGGGCGGCGTAAAACCGGCCTTGTATGACGGCTGGGGGAATACGGCGGTGTCCTTTCCGGAGGACGGCTATGTCCTCCATGGGGATTTGTTCGGGCGGGATAAAGAGGATGTAATTATTTATTCCGAAGATACGGCCTGGGTATTCAGCGGGACACCCGCAGACCTGGCGGAGAAGCCTTCCGGAAAGCCGGTTCCCCAGGTGAAAAGGCTTTACAGGTCAACGCTGTATCCCGGAGGGGAACGGTAAAAAAGGCACGGGCTTGAGAACAGTCCGGCTTAAGAAAGAAAAGGAGAGGGAACATGGCAGCAGGAAGAATTATCAGGAACAATTTTAAGGAATTTACGGATGAACTGACGGGTACGAAGGTTACGCGTCTCACGGAGCCGGATCATGTGAGCCATCATATGTATTTTTATAACCGGATGACTACGGCTGACGGATCCAGGCTTTTATACTGTGCGGAGCTTGAAGGAGAGAGGCAGCTGTATCTTATGGATCTGCATACCGGGGATGCCGTGCAGCTTACGGAGGGAGACGGGCTGGAAGATTACGGCGGTTTGATTTCCGCGGAGGATACCCATATTTTTTATCAGCAGAAGGATGGCATCTGGAAGCTTTGTCTGGAAACACTGGAAAAGGAATGCGTTTACCGCATCCCGGAGGGCTGGAACGGAGGTAACTGGGGGATGAGCCAGGACAACCGTTTTATGGCGATTGTGGAAACCTTGAAGTCTTCCCTTCCGGAGAGGAAGAAAGGGGACAACTGGGACTTTTTCGCTTTGACCTGTAAGGCAAAGCCCCATTGCCGGATCGTATATGTGGATCTGCAGACGGGCAGCAGCCATACGGTGCTGGAGGATGACTGCTGGTTCGGGCATGCCCAGATCCGTCCGGGGGATCCGGATACCATCATGTTCTGCCATGAGGGCCCCTATGATTTGATAGACGCCAGACTGTGGCTGGTACAGAGTGACGGAAGCAATTACCGCTGCTGCAGGGAGCAGCCGTCGGATTTGATACTGACACATGAATTCTGGCTTCCTGACGGTTCGAAGCTGGCCTTTGTTTATCGGGAGACGACAGGCAGCAAGGAGGAAAACATCCGTATGATCAACCCGGATACTATGGAAGAGGAGATTTTCATGCCCTGTTCTCCTTATGCTCATTTTATCTGTGACAAGAGGAACCGCTATATGGTTGGGGATTCCCAGGGAAGCGATGTTCCCATCCATCTGCTGGAGGAAACGGATGAGGAAGAAAACGGCGAAATAAAGAACGATTTTATTTACCTTGTGGATGTGGAAAAGAGAGAAGAGAGGAAGTTGTGCTACCATGGAACCTCCTGGAGGGCGGTGCACGGAAATCCGCAGGATTCCCATCCCCACCCCTGCTTTACGGAAGATAACAGGTATGTTATATTTGTATCAGACAAAGAGGGAAAGCCCTGCATTTACAGAGTGGATTTGGAACAGTTTAATAAGTAGAAGGCCGTGCGGCAAAGAAAGCTGATATCCGGAAAGACAGAAGGGCGCCGCCGGCGGAAGGAGGCATTATGAAGGTTTGTGCAGTGACCGGCGGAGCCATGGGTATCGGTAAGGAAATCGTGAAGGCCTTTGCCGGGGCGGGATACCGGGTGGTTTTTATCGACAAGGATGAGACTGCGGCGAGGAAGACGGAAGAGGAGCTGCAGGCGGAAAACCGGAATGTGAGTGCCATGGTGGGTGACATCGGGGACGAGGCGGCGGTAAAAGCTTTTGCGGATTATGTTATAAAAGAATGCGGAAGTGTAAATGCTTTGATTAATAATGCATGTATCAGCAGAAGAGGGCTGCTTTCCGGCTGCGGCGCAGAGGATTTTAATTACGTCCTGCGTGTCGGAGTGACGGCCCCCTACCTGCTCACCCTTTATCTGAAAGAGCATTTTGCAAAACAGGCAGCCATCGTGAATATTTCCTCTACAAGGGCGTTTATGTCCCAGCAGGATACAGAAAGCTATACGGCCGCCAAAGGCGGAATTACGGCGCTGACCCATGCGCTGGCGGTGAGCCTTTCCGGAAAAGTGCGGGTTAATTCCATCGCTCCGGGCTGGATTGATACATGGGAATCCCATGGACTGCCGGAGCCGGTTTATTCAGCGCCGGACAGGGAGCAGCATCCCTCCGGCAGAGTGGGGAATCCGGCCGATATTGCCCGGGCAGCCCTCTTTTTGTGCGATGTGAGGAATTCCTTTATCAACGGGGAAAATATCAATATTGACGGAGGAATGAGCCATTTGATGGTGTACCACGACGACTGCGGGTGGCGGTATGAAGGGGACAGCTCCGGAAATCCGTGAATGAGAAAGATATTCTCAAAGACCTGGTAAAATCAGAATAAAGTTTATTGGAAAATGAATTCTCTTATGATATGATAAATCTGCTGTTCCATTCTTCCTGTGGATATTGTGACACAGTTACTGCGACGCAGACGGGAGCAAAATTTTAAGAAGCGGAGAGCGGATTATGGTAAGAAGATATATCACGGATAGCAATATCCTTCGCGAAATTAATGACTTCAGACCGGGAATCTGGGTGAATATGGTGAACCCTACTCTGGAGGAATGCACTCTGGTCGCCAACGAATTTCAGGTGGATATCACAGATATCAGGGCGGCGCTGGATGACGAGGAAAGTTCCCGTGTGGATGTAAGCAATGATTATACGATGATTCTGTTTGATATCCCGTCTATTGAATACCGTCATAAAAGAGAAGCCTATACGACCCTCCCCCTGGGACTTATTTTTGCGGCAGATACATTGATAACCATATGCGCGGAGGAAACGCCGGTGCTGAAGTATTTTACAGAAAATGCGGTGAAGGAATTCAGCACCAAAAAGCAGATACGCTTCATTTATCAAATAATCCTGCGAACCTGTATGCTGTATCAGTCCTATCTGCGCATTGTGGATCGCAGGCGCAAAGAAATTGAAGAGCATATCGGAGGGGATACAGAGGATGTGGATCTCATTGATCTTCATGAACTGGAATCCAACCTCGTATATTTCGACACTTCCCTTCGGGCCAATAAGATGGTTCTGGAAAGACTTGTCCGTTACAGTAAGATAAAAAAATATCCGGAGGATCAGGAGCTTCTGGAGGATGTGGTGGTAGAAAACCAGCAGGCCATCGAAATGACCCAGATATACCGGGACATTATCAAAGGTACCAGGGAGCTGCTGTCGTCTGTGATTGACAACCGTCTGAATACGGCGATGAAATACCTAGCTTCCATTACTATTGTAATGGCAATCCCCACGATTATTTCCGGTATTTATGGAATGAATGTGGATGAAAAATGGATGCCGCTGGCAAATACTCCTTTTGGGTTCGGCATCATCTGTATGCTTACCCTGCTGCTGTGCATTCTGGTGATTCGGATTCTGCGGAAACGGAAAATGCTTTAAAGAAATTTATAAAAATTGATAACTGCCAAATGGAGGGAGAGAGTGCCCTGCGTTTGGCAGTTTACTTTTATTTTTGGACCGCAGGCGGGGAATTGCCTGTTTCATGAAATCCAATCGTGTAATAAAGAGAAAAAGTGCGGCAGCCGTTTTAAAAGAAGGGGAATAGAACGGTTGACATATTTACAAAGAGAGGGTATGAACGTGATTAAGATTGATAAAGGAAATATTTCTCTGGCCAAAAAATTAGCTTTGGAATCTTCCTGTCCAAGTTTTACGAGTATTCTGGCTGGAATAGCGAAGGGTGATTTGTGGATTGATGACAGGGAGAATCCAACGCTCGCATTGGTATATTCCGCACCTGTAGGAGGATACCGAATTATGGGGGAAATTAAGAATAAAAATAAATTGGGGGAATTTACAAGATTTCTTGAGGAGGAACTTTTTCTTCAGCTAAAAGAAGCAAAGATAGATGAATTTGAGTTTGCCGCAGAAAGCAACGAAGTTGAAAAAATGATGTTAATGCATTTTCGCGGATACAAAATTATTGAGGATAAAGAGTTGGCATTTATCAGGAAACCGGATCAGGAGAGACCTGTGGTATCTGAAATAAGCGGATACGATTTTCTGAAAATTAATGAAGAGTGTTTACAGAACAATTATCAAAATAAAGACTATATAGTAACGCGAATAATTGAAGCATGGGGAACCATAGAAAAATATCGGAACTACGGGATCGGATTTATTGCAGTTGAAGGCGACCGGATAGCAGGAATGATTTTAGGAACAGCGAATTATGAGAATATTTTGCCTATTGATATAGAAACGTTAAAGGATCATAGAAAAAAAGGGATTGCAACTGAACTGACCAGACGGTTTTTAGCTTACTGTTATGCTAACAAATTAACTGCGTATTGGAATTGCATTATTTCTAATGCTGAATCGCGAAATATCGCAGAAAAAGCTGGTTTTCAATTTATTGGATCTAAAGATTATTATTATTTCAATATGTAATTGCCAAGAGAATCAAATTTATAACCATGGGAGTTAATTATATCATTGACATATATAGATTCTCGATATATATTATATATAGATAATCTATATAAGGAGGAAATAAGATGTCAGTTGATAAAACACTGTTATCCGGCAGTACATCCATGCTGTTGTTAAAACTTCTGGAAGAGAAGGATCTATATGGCTATGAAATGATAGAATCTCTTCGCGCACGTTCCAATAATGTTTTTGAATTAAAGGCGGGAACTCTGTATCCTCTGCTGCACTCCCTGGAAGAAAAGGGCTTTTTGACAAGCTACGAAAAAGAGATTGGCGGCAAAACCCGAAAATACTATTCCATTACGGAGGCAGGGAAAAAACACTTAATTCAAAAAAAGAAAGAATGGAATGAGTATTCTCAGGCAGTTGCGGGAATTCTCACTTTTTCGGCGGAGGGTGTGTGATGGATAAAAGGCAGTTTCTTGAAGCGGTTACGGAGCAGATTCGGTTCGAAAAAGCGAGAAAAATGATTTCGGATGAATTGGAAAATCATATTGAAGATCAAAAAGAAGCATTTATGTCTGAAGGAATCAGTGAGACGGAAAGCTATCAAAAAGCAATCGAAGACATGGGAGACCCTGTCGAGGTCGGCATTTCTTTAGATCGAATACACAGGCCTAAAATGGAATGGAAAATGATTCTGCTGGTATTGGGCTTAAGCATTTTGGGATTATTTTTCCAATATGTAATGTTTAAGGATATGGGCTCTGAATCTTATCCGTATAATATCAATTCCCAATGCGTGTATATTATGATCGGGCTGGCAGTCATGATGTTTTTCTGCTTTTTTGATTATACGAGAATAGGCTTTTGGGGAAAGACAGGGGCGGCGGTATTGCTGCTGCTTTTACTATATAGTTATTTCGGCGGCCTGGCAGTATACGGACAGCGGGGTTATCTGCGTGTCGGAGGATTGTCTGTCAGTCTGCATCAGTTAATATATTTGTATATTCCTTTTTATGGAGGAATTTTATACTCCTACAAAAATCAGGGCAGAAAAGGATTTACAAAAAGTATGGTGTGGAGCGTGCTCCCTGTCGTTCTCGTCTTAAAATTGCCGGACTTATCCACAGCGGGTTCACTGATGTTAATTATGCTGATTCAGGTTTGTTTCATTACCAGAAAAGGATGGTTTGGCGAATGGAAGAAAAAACTGGCATTTGTTGTTTCAGCAGTGATCGGACTGCCTGTTTTCCTGATTCTGTATTTTGTTTTCTTTGGGGCAGAATATCAAAAAGCCCGTTTGTTTTCTGTTTTTAACACAGCAGGGGATCAGAGCTATCAGATAAATATGGCCAGAAACCTGATAAGCGGCAGCAAATGGATAGGGGAAGGCAGGCTGAATGCAAAAGGTTTTCTTCCGGCGGCAGCAAGTGATTATATTGTGACTTATGTTATGTCTTATTATGGAATACTGGCTGTAATAGTACTGCTGGCAGTTTTGGGGCTTTTCATCTTTAAAACCTTCAAGATCAGCATTCATCAGAAAAACCAGCTGGGAACCGTGATCGGAGTCGGATGCAGTCTGGTATTTATGATACAGATTATTTTATATGTCATGGTAAATCTTACGATTTTCCCTTCCACCGCTGTATTCCTTCCCTTATTTACCTACGGCGGGACCGGTACCATTGTTTCCTTTGCTTTAATTGGAATTCTGCTCAGCATCTATCGATATCAGAATGTGCTGCCGGTTCATATGGTGAGAAAGCAGAAAGTGAAACTGGGATTGTAATTAATTAAGGACAGGGGATTCATTTATTTTTTATGTATCAGGAGGAATAAAAATTGGAAATCAGGGAATACCGGCCGGAAGACTGCAGTGAGATGGCCTCACTTTTTTATGATACCGTACATACGGTAAATGCGGCCGATTATACAAAGGAACAGCTGGATGCCTGGGCGGATGGGGCAGTGGATTGCGAGGCATGGGATCATTCCTTCCGGGAGCATTATACGCTGGTGGCTATAGAGGATGGTAAGCTGGCAGGGTTTGGCGACATGGATGAGAGCGGATATCTTGACCGGCTTTATATACATAAGGACTTTCAAAAAAGAGGAATAGCTGCCGCTTTGTGTGACCGGCTGGAGAAGCGGTTTGCCGTGCCTGAGATCATAACCCATGCGTCCATTACGGCAAGGCCCTTTTTTGAAAAAAGAGGGTACCGTGTGCGGAAGGCACAGCAGGTGGAGAGGAAGGGAGTCCTTCTAACCAATTATGTAATGGCGCTTTCGAAAGCCGGACAAAAATGAGCAAGGCAGTCAGGGACAGCCATATAAAAAAACCTTACAATGGGAACACGAGGTGAGAGAAAATGGATTGTATTCAGAGCATACAGAAAGCAATAGACTATATGGAAGCCAATATGCTGGAAAACATCAGCTATGAAGATGCGGCACGGCATCTGCATATGTCAAATTATCATTTCCATCGGTTGTTCAGCATGCTGACAGGGATGACGGCAAATGAGTATATCCGCAGCCGGAGGCTGTCCATGGCAGGGCAGGAACTGATTATGTCCGATGCGAAGATTATTGATATTGCTTTGAAGTACGGCTATGATTCACCGGACGGTTTTGCCAAGGCTTTTTATAGGTTTCACGGAGTGACACCTAATATGGCAAAGCAGCCGGGGGCCGGATTACAGCTGTTTAACCGCCTCGTAATAAATATTACATGGAAAGGCGGTATGGTTATGGAGTACAGGATTGTAGAAAGAGAAAAATTTAAGGTTCTTGCAAAGGTTGAGCAATTTCGCAACAGCTCTATTGACGAGGAAGGGAATACGGAGATTCCGGATTTCTGGAAGAAGTGCGGTGAGGAGGGCGTGTTTGACACGCTGACAGCCTGCACAGGCAAAGGGGATATTTACGGGGTCTGCGGGCCAGTCTCCAGGGAATGTGATTTCTTTAGCTATGGGATAGGCAAGGAGTATGAAGGCGGCGATGTTCCGGACGGATTTTGTGTATGGGAGATTAACCCTACCCTCTGGGCGGTCTTTTCCTGTATCGGAAAGGACGGGGACTGTATTGGTGAAACCTGGGATCGGATTTTTAAGGAGTTTTTGCCGGGTTCCGACTATAATATGAAAGATGACGATGATTTTGAACTATATTTGGAAAATCCCGCTCCGGGCTGCTTCTGTGAAATATGGATCCCGGTGGAGAAGAAATAGTCCGGATATTGTGCGCATTCGCAGCTTATTTCTTATAAACAAAAAAATCTTTGACGGATAAGGATTTAGTGATATAATAAGTTTCAATGGATTAAATCAGTAAAGTTTATAACGAAGGAGTGAGCTGCGATGGAAAAGAAAAATATTGATTGGGCCAATCTGGGATTTGGTTATCGTGTGACTGATGTACGTTACGTTTCCAATTTCAGGAATGGCGCATGGGATGAAGGAGTGCTGACAGAGGATGCCACGATCCAGCTGAATGAATGTGCGGGAATCCTGCAGTACTGCCAGGAAATATTTGAAGGACTGAAGGCATATACCACAGAGGACGGACATATTGTTACTTTCCGCCCTGACCTGAATGCAGAACGTATGATAGACAGTGCCAAACGTCTGGAAATGCCGGCTTTCCCCAAGGAAAGATTCCTGGATGCCATCGATAAGGTCGTAACAGCCAACGCAGCATGGGTTCCCCCTTATGGAAGCGGGGCCACTCTTTATATTCGTCCTTATATGTTCGCAAGCTCACCGGTTATCGGGGTTAAGCCTGCGGAGGAATATCAGTTCCGTGTATTCGTTACGCCGGTAGGCCCTTATTTTAAGGGAGGCGCAAAGCCCTTAACTCTGTGTGTCAGCGATTTTGACAGAGCGGCGCCCCATGGTACAGGCCATATCAAGGCAGGCCTGAATTATGCCATGAGCTTACATGCAGGCGTTACCGCCCATGCCAACGGATTTGATGAAAACCTGTTCCTGGATCCTGCTACGAGAACCTACGTAGAGGAAACAGGCGGTGCCAACTTCCTGTTTGTAGACAAGAACGGGACAATCATCACTCCCAAATCCGAAAGCATCCTTCCTTCCATAACAAGGCGTTCCCTTGTAACGGTAGCAAGAGATATCCTGGGGCTGGAAGTACAGGAACGTCCTGTGAAGCTGGAAGAGCTGAAGGATTTTGCGGAATGCGGCCTCTGCGGTACAGCGGCGGTTATCAGCCCTGTGGGAAAAGTTGTGGATCATGGCAAAGATATCTGCTTTGCCAGCGGCATGGAGGAGATGGGGCCGGTTATCAAGAAGCTGTATGATACCCTCACCGGAATCCAGATGGGAAGAATTGAGGGGCCGGAAGGCTGGGTAAGAACGATTCTGTAAAATAAGTAAATAAATATATAAAACACTGCCTGGCTTTTAAAAGTGGGCAGTGTTTTTTTACGGATGGAAAAAAAGCGGGAGTATGATATACTGAAACAGGTGAGAAATGCATCGGTAACTACAGAAAAAGGAGAATTACAATCATGTCAAAATGGACGGTAGAATCAATAAAGGAAGCCTATCCTTATTTATATGAAACACATCTTCATACCTCTCAGGGCAGCCTCTGCGGCAGGGCGGAGGGACGGGAGATGGCGGATGCCTGCAAAAAGGCTGGCTATACCGGTATCTTTGTGACGGATCACAACTGGGGAGGAAATACGGCGGCGGAGCGGTCGCTTCCCTGGGAAACATGGGTGTCGGAATTTGCAAAAGGCTTCCTGGATGCAAAAGAAGAAGGGGAACGGATTGGCCTGGATGTTTTCTTTGGCTGGGAGGCCGGCTTTCAGGGAACCGAGTTCCTTATTTTCGGCCTGTCCCCGGAGTGGCTGGCCGCCCATCCGGAAATCCGGGAAGCGGGAATCGAGGAGCAGTACCGTCTTGTGAAGGCAGACGGAGGGATGGTGATCCATGCCCATCCGTTCCGTGAGGAAGCGTATATTCCCGAAATCAGGCTTTTTCCGGAATTCGTGGACGGAGCGGAGGGAATGAATGCGACGCATACAAGCCCTCTTAGCGCATCCCACAAGAGCGGAGATTATGACAGAAAGGCCCGGGCTTATGCAAAGGAACATGGGCTGGTGATGACGGCAGGATCAGACGTGCACAGCACCAATATTTTCGGGGGAGGCACCGCCTTCGCGCGAAAGCTGTCGGACGATAAAGATTTTATACAGGCAATTCAGGGCGGCGAGGATTATGTGCTGACGGACGGATTCAGCTGGTATTCCAGAGAAGGGGAGCTGCTGTGCACCGCTGCCCGGGAGGAAGGAGAGAAGGAATGAAGCTGATACACACAGGGGATCTCCATATTGGAAAAACGATGAATGATTTTTCCCTGATACCGGATCAGCGTTTTATTCTGGATCAGCTGCTGGCGGCAGCGAGGGAAGAAAAAGCGGATGCCTTCGTCATTGCGGGCGACGTATATGACCGGGCGGTGCCCCCCGGAGAGGCGGTACAGCTTCTGGACAGCTTCCTGACCTCCCTGCTGGAGGAAGGAATTCCCGTGCTGTTAATCAGCGGCAATCATGATTCGCCGGAACGGCTTGGCTTCGGGGAGGAAATCCTGCAGAAGCAGGGGCTTTATATTGCAGGTTCCTTCCGGACTCCGTTAAAAAAAGTGACGCTGCAGGATGCCTTCGGGCCGGTAAATTTTTTCCTCTTTCCATTTGTCCGCCCTGCCGTGGCAGGAGCCAGGACGGCGGATGAAGCGGTGGGAGCGGTACTGGAAGAGGAAGGGAAAGAGGGCAGGATCGATCCCGGGGAACGCAATGTCCTGATCAGCCATTTTTTTGTGACCTTTCAGGATAAGGAACCGGAGCTTTCCGATGCGGAGACTACGATTCATGTGGGCGGAATCGACAACGTGGACGCCGGTCATTTTGCCCCCTTTGACTACGTCGCTTTGGGGCATATCCATAAGCCCCAGAAAATAGGGCCGGATAATGTCTGGTATGCGGGAGCGCCTCTGGCTTACAGCTTTTCGGAATGCGCCCATGTGAAAAGCATAAATGTGGTGGAGCTGGGGGAAAAGGGGAAGGTAACCGTGAACCAGCGTCCTTTGCTTCCTCTGCATGCCCTCAGGAAGGCGGAGGGAACGCTGGAAGAGCTGCTGAAAAAGGGCGGTGAGGAAGGCAGCCGGGCGGAGGATTATATCCAGGCGATCCTGACAAACGAAGAGGAACTGGTAGATCCAATAGGCACACTGCGCAGCGTCTATCCAAACATCTGTCAGATCATACTTGCCAAAAGGGAAAAGGAAGCGCGGCAGACGGTTAAGGAACGGCATGCCATACGCCGGAAAAGCACGGCGGAGCTGTTCGCGGATTTTTACGGGCTGGTGCGGGGAAGCGAAATGGATGAAGCCAGGAAAAAGGTGACGGAAGAAACGGTGAAAAAGGTGGAGCAGGAATGAAACCAATAACGTTGACATTATGCGGCTGGGGCCCTTTCCGGGACAAGCAGACCGTTGACTTTACGAAGGTGTCGGAAAAAGGGATCTTTCTGATAACAGGCCAGACCGGTGCGGGAAAGACCACAATTTTTGACGGGATCACCTATGCCCTGTACGGCAGCATGAGCGGGGAGATCCGGGAGAAAAACAGTGTGCGGAGCGATTTTGCGGATGCGGATACCCCCACCTATGCGGAGCTTACTATGATGCATAACGGCCTCCTTTATCAGATTTACCGGAATCCGGAGTACATGCGTCCCAAAAAACGGAAAAACGGGGGACAGGCCATGACCAAGGAACGGGAAAAGGCGGTGCTGACGCTTCCGGACGGTTCCGTTATGGAAGGCAGCGGAGAGGTGACCCGTAAAATCCAGGAAATACTGCGGCTGGATTACCGTCAGTTTAAACAGATTTCCATGATTGCCCAGGGAGAATTCGCCCGCCTTCTTACCGCATCTCCGGGAGAAAAGACAAGGATTTTCCGGGAAATCTTTGACACCGCCCTTTATGACCGGTTTGCGTCGGTGCTCAGGGATGAGGCCAACACCTTGTATAAAGAGGTTATGGAATACCGTCATCGTATGGATGAGGATGTCCGCCAGTTCCATACGGAGGATGAAATATGGAAGGAACTCACCTCAGGGGAAGCCCATCCCTATGAACAGCTTATGGACAGGCTGGAAGCGCTGGAAAAGGACTGCCGCAGGGAAGAAAAAGAAGCGGCCCGGCGTCTGGAAAAGCTGGATCAGGAAATGGTGGAGCTTGAAAAAAGAATCCAGCAGGCCGAAACGGATCAGAAGGCATTTCAAAAGCTGAGGGAAACAAAAGCAAGGCTTGAGGCGCTTAAGGGCCAGTCCGGGGATATGGCACAGAAGGAAGAGCGGCTGAAAAGAGGAGAGCATGCGGCTGAAATCCGCGCAGAATACCAGCAGGTAAACGGAGTGGAAAAACAGCTTTATGCGCTGGAAAGGCAGGAAAAGGAAGAAGAAGAGGCAATCAGGCGGGAAGTCGCTCTTGTTCAGGAATGCAGCGGTATCTATGAAAAAAGGGATCTTCTTCTGGCATATTATGATCTCAGCCAGTCCATGGAGGAACTGGAAAAAAGGAAGGCGGCAGGGCTTAACAGACAGAAGCAGCTGGAGAAGAAGCTGCTTTGCCACCAGCAGGACTATCTGGAACAGGAGAAACGGACCGAAGACAGGCAGCATGAACTGACGGAGGCCCAGAGCCGTTACCGCCGGGCGGTTATCGGACTTGCGGCCCGGCTGGTGGAAGAGGGAAAGCCCTGCCCGGTCTGCGGTTCGCTGGAGCATCCGCATGTGGCAGGCACCGGTGAGGATGTGCCGGATGAGGAACAGCTGAACAGGCTTCAGGAGGCGTATGATCAGAGCGCAGCCAGACTTACCGCCCTTCACGGACAGGCGGCGGCAGCCAGGGCGGAGGCGGAAGGACAGGCGGAACAGAACCGTCAGCTGGCCGATGAGGAAAATGCCCTGTTGGAGAAGAGGGGATCCTTTTCCGAAGAACTGGTTTCCTTTGCTTCTATCCATAACAGAGAGGAAGTCCGGGAGCAGGCGGAACGCTATACCGGTCTGATAAAGGGACTTGAGGTGCGCAGGCAGAACAAAGAACGCCTGTCCGCGGATAAGGCAAGGCTGGAAAAGGAGCTTGCGGCCGCAAAGGAAAGCTGGGAAAAAGCCCTTGAAAAGGGCGGTTTCGCAGGGCCGGAGGCTTATCAGGAGGCGGTCCTGGAGGAAACGGACAGAAAAAATCTTTCGGAGGCAATCGCCCGGTACCGGCTGGAACTGGGCGCAGCGGCAGAGCTGTGTTCTCATATGGAAGAGGAACTGAAGGGAAAGGAAGAAACGGATACCGCCCCCTTCCTGGACAAAAGGAACAGTCTTCTGGAAGAAAAGAAAAGGGAAGAAAGCATGCGCACCCGCTGGAGTATCGGCGCATCCGATGCCGCCCGCACCTATGGCCTTCTTAAGGAAAAGAAAAAGGACATGGAAAAGAAGGAGAAGGCCTACGGAATTATCCGGGATCTGGATAATATGGCATCCGGAAACAATGCCAAGAAACTGGTGTTTGAACAGTACGTGCTGGCCGGTTACTTTGAAGATATCCTGGAAGCGGCCAATCTGCGCCTGCGCCGTATGACGGGCGGCAGATATGAGCTGTCCAGAGTGGAAGAGGCGGGTGACGGCCGCAGCAAGGACAGCCTGGAAATCCGGGTGATGGATTACTATACCGGAAAGTACCGCTCGGTGAAGACCCTTTCAGGCGGAGAGAGCTTTAAGGCATCGCTGGCCCTGGCGCTGGGAATGAGCGATGTGATCCAGGCGGAAAGCGGAGGCATACGGGTGGAAGCACTGTTCATTGACGAAGGCTTCGGCGCGCTGGATACGGAGTCGCTGGATCAGGCCTGCGGAGCGCTGATGGGCTTAGTGGAAAGCGACCGTATGATAGGAATCATTTCCCATGTGCCCGAGCTTCAGGAAAGGATTGCCAGCCAGATTTATATTGAAAAGAAAAATACAGGCAGCCATGTCCGGTAGGTAAAAAAGTGCTTGCCGCCTGAGGCAGCGGATTCATTCCCGTGGGTGCATTTTCTTGCCGCCATGGCCCTTCCCTTCAGCCGTCTCCGGACAGACAGTGTTCCTTGCAGGGGACGTTCTCACTCGGCTGAAAACGCAGCAGTACTAACGCTGCAGAAGACGCAGCGTAAGGACTGGCGTTTTTAGACGCCCCTTACAGGAATCACCGGCTGTCCGGGGACGTCTGCCGGGAAGAGCCGCAGCGGCGGCACAGGAATGAACCCGCGGGATGGGACACCCTGCCACAGACGGCACTCACTTTTTTATATGCGCCCAAAGGAACCTCAACGCTGTCATTGACACATACAACAGAAAGGATGGAAAATTATGAAAATTGGATTTATTGGATGCGGAAATATGGGGGGAGCCATGATGCATGGGATCCTGGATTCCGGGAAATGTACTCCGCAGGAGCTGATGGCCTCTGATGCGCTGGAAAAAGCGCTGGAAGCGAGAAAAGAAGAGATGGGGATTCTTACAGCGAAGGACAATAGGGAGACGGCGGCCTTTGCCGATGTGCTTTTCCTTGCGGTGAAGCCCCAGTATTACCAGAGTGTGATTGAAGAAATCAGGGATACGGTGAGCATGGATCAGATCCTTGTTACCATTGCGCCCGGCAAAACACTGGAATGGCTTGCAGACCAATTCGGAAAGCCGCTGAAAATCATACGTACCATGCCAAATACCCCGGCGATGGTAAAGGAAGGCATGATGGGTATGTGTCCCAACGAAAACGTAACGGCTGAGGATATGGAGACAGTCCGTGATATCTGCAGCGGATTCAGTAAAACAGAAATTATCGGCGAGCATCTCATGGATGTGGTTACGGCGGTGAGCGGAAGCTCCCCTGCCTATGTGTTCATGTTCATTGAAGCTATGGCAGATGCCGCGGTAGCGGACGGCATGCCCAGGGCCCAGGCCTATACCTTTGCCGCGCAGGCTGTGCTCGGCAGCGCAAAAATGGTACTGGAAACCGGAAAGCACCCCGGCGAGCTGAAGGATATGGTATGTTCCCCCGGCGGTACCACCATTGAAGCGGTACGCGTACTGGAGGAAAAGGGAATGCGCAGCGCGGTGTTTGAAGCGATGAAGGCCTGCGTGAAGAAGTCACGGGATATGTAAAAAATAACAGAAAACCTGCACAAAGGACATGTCGGAGGGCATGTCCTTTGTGCAGGAATGGAATAGGTCTTAAGATGACGGTTCGGCTTCCGCTGGTACAGGAAGAATTACAGTGAATTCCGTGCCCTCCTGGAGGGAGGAAGATGCTGTGATGCTCCCGCCGTGCAGTTCCGCGATCTGTTTGGCGAGAGCCAGTCCCAGGCCATTTCCGGGTGTGTTCCGGGATTGTTCGCCCTGATAGAACTTTTCAAAAATCCGGTTCAAATCCTTTTCGGCAATTCCTATGCCTGTATCGCGCAGGAGAACCGTAATCTGTTTTTCTTCCGGCAGCAGCTGCAGAAAAACAGAACCTCCGGGATTGGAGAATTTCACCGCATTGCCGAAAAGATTCTGCCATACCTGAAACAGCAGTTCTTCATTTCCAACGTAGGTTACGGCAGGCAGATCCAGCTCCAGGCACAGTTCCTTCCGGTTCCATTCGTCTTCATAGAGCAGGACGATCTGCCGCAGCTGCTCATCCAGGGAAAAAGCGGATCGTTCTATTCCGGTCTGCTGGTTTTCCAGGCGGGACAGCATGAGGATATTCCCTGTCATTGTGGTGAGCCGTTTGGTTCCTGCGATGATACGGGAAGCATACTCCAGACGCTTTTCTTCCGACAGCCCGGGACTTTGCAGGAGAGTGGCATATCCTTCAATGGAAGAAAGCGGTGTTTTAAACTCATGGGAAACATTGCGCGCGAAATCATTGTGGATGATTTCCGTACGGCGCAGTTCCTCTGCCATGCGGTTGAAATTATGAGCCATTTCCCGGACTTCCGCCACGGTTCCTTCTTCCTTGATGGAAACCCGGAAGTTGCCGTCCGCGATTTGTTTGGTCGCATGATTCAGTTCTTTGATAGGAGCAAATATTTTTTCTCCGATAAGCCGCGCGAGCAGGGTGCTGATGAGTATACTGGACACAGCGATGGCTAAAAACAGGAAGAAGGGCCGCGGCCTGATAAAGAGCCCCATGTGGATCAAAAAGACAAAAATGGCTCCGATGACAAGCATGCTTCCGGTGGTAATGAGGAAAACGGCAGCACAGAAAAAGAGGATCAGGTTCGGGCGCAGCGCAGTTTTTTTTGATTTCATGACAGCACCGCCTTATAACCAAGTCCGTGTACCGTAACCAGCTGGAAATCCGGATTATTCCGGAATCTTTCACGCAGCCTGCCAATATGCACCTCCAGGGTATGAGTCGTGGCATTGGATTCCAGTCCCCATATTTCATCCATCAGCTGCATGCGGGTGAACGTCCGGTTAGGCGTTGCCAGAAGCTTATACAGGAGCTGGAATTCTTTGGGAGGCAGAATGATTTCCTCATCCTCCCTTTTTACACAGTAGGAATCACAGTTTAACAACGTGCTCCCCACCGTGAGCTTTCTTTCATGCGCAGCCTGGGAACGCCGCAGAAGAGCCTTTATCCTCCAGATCATTTCATTTACATCCACAGGCTTTACCATATAATCATCGGTGCCGGCCTGAAAGCCTTCTTTTTTATAGAAGCTGCTGTCCTTCGCGGTTATCATCAGAACCGGAAGATACATATTCGCCTTCCTTATTTCTTTGGTCAGTTCATAACCGTCCATATGCGGCATCATGATATCGGAAATAATCAGATCCACATATTCGGTTTCCATAACCTTCAGCGCCTCTTCTCCGTCACCGGCTTCCAGCGGACGATATCCGTTTTCCGAAAGTACGGTACAGAAAAGTTCCCTGAGTTCGCGATCATCTTCTGCAACCAGAATTGTAAACATGTCGGTTCCCTCCCTTCTCCTTTCCATTATACAGCAAAACCTCAACAAAACTTCAATAAATAAGTGTATTTCGGAGGAAAATATTGAAGCTTTGTTGAGGTTTGTTTTTTATGATGATAAACGAAGTCCGGAAGAGTTCGGAAATGATGGATGATGCGCCCGCTGAAACGGGCAGACAAGGAGTTATTTATGAAGAAATGGAAAGGAAAGAAAAAAGTAATAATTCCGGTAACCGCGGTTATTCTGGTTGGATTGCTGCTGCTGGTGCCTGTCGTATCGGGAGCCTCCGCCGGCAAATACAGGGAGCTTAAACCGGAAGAAAGGGATTTGAGTACCTATCTGGAGTTCTCAGGAAATATTGAAACAGTAACGGACTCATCTGTTTATGCATTTGCATCGGCCAAAGTGCTGGAGGTGAAGGTGGAAAAAGGAGATGAAGTGAAGAAGGGGGATGTCATTGCCGTCCTGGATTCCTCCGACGCGGAATATAACATTGCTCTGAAGGAAGCGGCGCTGAAAGCCGGAGAAACAAGCGATTATTATAATGTGCGGGACAGCAGGACGACACTGGACAATTACAGCCAGGCCCTGGAAAGCGGACTGGATTCCTCTACCAATTCGGCACAGAAGAACCTTCTGACGGCACAGGAGGATTATCAGTCGGCAGTGGATGCCTACAATAAGGCCAAAGAGGATCTGGATGCGGGAAAGAGTGCTTCCGTGGTATCGGCCCGCCAGGCACTTCAGACCCAAAGCGCTTCCTATGATTCGGCCGTGGCCCAGCATGATGCTAAAATGATTACGGATGAAGCGCTGGAAACATACCGGATTGCCTATGAAAATGCCAGAGAATCCTATGATCTGGCTGTGGAAGGGGCGGGGAAGGAACTGGAGGATTATAAAGAAGCCATGGAAAAAGCGGAGGAGAAGCTGGCTAAAGCGGAAAGGGATTATGAAACAAGTGCCCTTACGGCAGGACAGAATCTGGAAAGCTATGAAAACAATCTGGAGAAGACAGCAGCCCTTGCGAATGAAGAGAGTACCAGGCTGGAGCTGGAGCATCTGAAAGAATCCCTGGAGGATTATGTCATAACCGCTCCGATAGACGGCGTGATAACGAGCCTGGATATCAAAGCGGGAGATGTCACAGCGGCAGGAACCAGGAGCATCGCGGAGATAGCGGATTTCAGCGTGATGCAGGTGGCGGTAAAAATCGACGAACAGGATGTGGCGGGAGTAAAGGAAGGAGACGAGGTTTCCGTCTACATAAATGCCCTGGACAAAACCTATGCGGGCCGGATTGCCAGCCTTTCCAAAACAGCTACCATTGATAATAACGCCGTATATGTGGACGCGGTGGTGGAATTCGGGACAGATGAGGAAATAAGGAGCAGCTTCAGCGCAGAAGTGAAGCTGGTAAAGGCGGAGGCGGAAAAGGCAGTCTGTATTCCTGCAAAATCCATTCTTTATGATGTGGATAATACCGCCTACATTTATGTAAAGGATGAAAAAGGCAAAGAACAGAAACGGAAAGTGACACAGGGAATATCAGATGGTACTTATACACAGATAACGGAAGGGCTTTCCCTGGGAGAAACGGTTCTGGAGGAAGTGACCGCCTCTTCTGGTATGGAAATGAGCTTCCCGAGGCGGAACTTCCCTGCAATGGCGGAATAAGGCAGCTTGGAAAGGAGGCGGAAAGCCATGTTACAGGCAGAAACAGCTGTAAGGAAGGAAAGTCCGGAACAAGTGGGGGATATCCTTGTATCCATGAAAGGAATTGTGAAGCAGTACCAGGTGGGCGGCGAGACTTCCACGGTATTGAAGGGAATTGATCTGACCGTGAGAAAAGGAGAATTCCTTGCGATCCTCGGCCCCTCCGGTTCGGGAAAATCCACCCTGATGAATATCATCGGCTGCCTGGATGTCCCTACGGAAGGCGAATATCTGCTGTCGGGAATACAGATCAGCGATCAGGATGAAAAGACACTCGCGCATATCCGCAATAAGCAGATTGGTTTTATCTTTCAGTCTTTTTTCCTGATGCAGAGACAGACAGCCCTGGAAAATGTGAAGATGCCGCTGATGTACGGCGGGGTCCCGGAAAAGGAACAGGATGATAAAGCGCTTCATATGCTGGAGCGGGTGGGGCTGGGGGATAAGGTTTCTTATTTTCCCAATCAGATGTCAGGAGGCCAGCAGCAGAGAGTGGCCATTGCCAGAGCCATGTGCAACAATCCTTCCATACTATTGGCAGATGAACCTACAGGGGCGCTGGATCAGAAAACGGGAAGACAGGTCATGGAGCTTTTTCATGAATTGAATGAAGAAGGCCGGACGATTATTATGATAACGCATGATATCCATATCGCCGAGCATGCGGGGCGTATCGTGCGGATTCTGGACGGAAATATCGGGGAAGGAGCTTTGGAGGATGCATAATACCATATCTGTCATCAGGCAGAGCATTCAGATGTCCCTGCAGAATATAAAGAGCAACAAGATGCGTACTTTCCTCACAACCCTGGGAATTATCATCGGCGTTACCGCGGTCATAGCACTGATAACCATAGTGGACGGAGTGATCGGCTCGGTCATGGGGCAGTTCTCTTCCCTTGGGGCCGGAACCCTTTCCGTGTCCATAACCGGTTCATCATTAAAGAAGGGGCTGACGGAATCAGATCTGGATTCCCTTGAGCAGCTGGAAAATGTGTCGGGGATATCCCCTTCCGTCAGCATTACTACAACGGCTGCCCGTCCCGGAAAGCTGCTGGATCATGTGTCCGTACAGGGAAAAAATGACTACTATTTCCGGAATAACGATCTGGTATCCTATGGAAGGGCAATCACCAGGCAGGATGTGGAGAACGAAGCTTATGTATGCATCATCGATCAGGATTTGGCGGATAATCTTTTTCCCGGAGAAGATCCTCTGGGAAGCCAGGTCATTGTGGGAGGAATCCGCTATACGGTAATCGGCCTTCAGGGAGAGGACAGCAATCTTATGGCCTCTATGGCCGGAATGGGAGGATCCGTGGATGGTACCATCACGATTCCCTATACCAACGCGCTGAAGCTTTCCGGAAACAGCAGTGTTACAAGCCTTGATGTGTATGTGGCGGATACCGACCGGACACAGGAGCTGCAGGAGGCGGTGGAAAGTGTGCTGTATAAAGCATTTAATGAAAATGAAGATTGTTATAATGTTTTCAGCATGGACAGTCTGCTGGACACCATGGACAGCATGATGAGCATGATGACCTACATGCTGACAGGGATTGCCTCCATAGCCCTTCTGGTAGGGGGAATCGGAATCATGAACATGATGCTGGTATCCGTGACGGAGCGGACAAAGGAAATTGGCCTGCGTAAGGCAATGGGAGCAACGCCGGAGCGGATCCAGGTTCAGTTTTTACTGGAATCCATCGTTCTGTCCCTGATAGGAGGGCTGATAGGCGTGGCGCTGGGACTGCTCATATCCTTTGCGGCAGCGTCCCTGCTGGGAACGGACTTTGTCATATCCTCATCCGCCGTAGGCCTGGGAGTCGGATTCTCTGCGGCCGTAGGCATTGTATTCGGCTGGGCTCCCGCCAGGAAAGCCAGCCGTCTGAACCCTATTGATGCCCTGCGGAGCGAATAGCATTCAGACCGGTTACCAATAAATAGAAAATGAAATCATATCGTTTCGGGAAGGCTCCCACCCGCCCGAAACGAAGACAGGAGTGAATATGAGAACGAAAAAAATGCAGTTATCAGAACATATCGGAACATATATAATAGGAACTATATTACTTTTACTGGCGGCATTCCTTCTTTTTCCCCCTTTCCCCACGGAGGCGGCGGAGGCACAGAGCATAACCCTGAAAGATGCCACAGCCCGTCTGTCAATCGGTGAGACGAAGACCATCCAGGTGGATTACAGCAAGCTGAAAGGCGGCTATGCGGATTTGGGAATTGCAGTTTCCGATCCTTCTCTTATCCAGGCAGCTCTTCACGATGCCGGAAATTCCCAGGCAGTCCTCACCATCCAGGCCCAGGGCTTCGGCACTGCGTCCGTGGCCGTATATGCCGTAAGCAATCCCGCAATCGTTTCCTATGCCGCGGTATACAGCGGCATGGCGGAAAAAGGAGAGGTGTATACGATAACAGAAGGAAATACCCTGATTACAGTATATGATGATCGGCTTATATACTACAATACCACCCTTACCGGCAAAAACGGAGCCACCCTTGCCGTAAAAGGAATAGGACTGGAAAGAAGCAAAGGTATAGACAATCTGAAAGTAACGGGAGATCTCCTGCAGAAAGATACCAAACTCCCCGGCCTTAACACCTTTTACGCCTGCTTCTACGATGCCGCGGGCAATCTGATAAAACGTCAGGCCGTATATGCATCCGATCCCATTTCCTACAATGAACTCACCATCAGCTGGTACCTGCCCGAAGCCTGTACCAAAATCATACTGGAATAACCTTCCCCCTCAGGCTCCTCAACGTTCTGGCATCGTCCTCAATGCTCTGAGCCATGCCCTCTGCCATGTTAAAAAGAAATGCCCCGGTTTGTCGCATGGCAGTGCTCTCGCCTTCTGTAATCGGATAGACGTTATATTCCAAACAGGGCTATTGAGTATGCGGAGAAGGGTGTAGATGAAAAAAAGTGGCGGCAAAATAAAGGTTGTATAAGGTGAAAAATTCTATTATACTATAAAAGAGAAGTTGTAAAGGGGCGTAAGGAGGTGCAATATGGAGTTTGTACGAAAAATTGTTGACGCAAGTAGTTTATTGAAAATCATGCAGCTGCCTGAAACACTAAAAAATAGAAAGTTAGAAATTATTGTGCTGCCTGTAGATGAATCTCGAAAAGAAATATCTTCTACAAGTATAGGTTCGTCTGAAATATCAGAAATAACCCAGTCTTTAATAGGGAGTATTCCTTTGCCTGATGTTTCTTTAGAAGATATAAAAGAGGAAAGGCTGGCTAAATATGAAGGTACTGTATGATACGAATATTATTCTGGATTTGCTTCTGAACAGAGAACAGTTTTGTGAAAATTCAGCCAGAGTGATTGACTTATCCGCCAACAAGGTGATAGAGGGTTATATTTCGGCATCGGCGATAACAGATATTTATTATCTGGCATATAAAGGAATTAGGGATAAGAAAAAGGTTTGTTCTTTACTGGAGAAGTTATTATGTATTGTTTCAGTTGCAGGTGTGACACAAGAGGAAATAAAGGCAGCGCTTCTGTCTGATTGGGATGATTTTGAGGATGCAGTACAGTATTTTACTGCTCAGAGCATAGAAGTGTCTTATATTATAACAAGAAATAAAAAGGACTATCTGTCAAGTACGATTACAGTCGTTGAACCTCTGGAATTTTTAAAGATAATTGAAAATAAATAGAATTGCTTAAAAAGTCTGTGGTCATTAATTGATACCAGACTTTATTTAGTTGAATATAGGGTCATATAGTTCACAAGACTTGATATTTATTATTTATAGCAATAAAAGGGAGGGATTACATATGCAGTATAATATTATGGATTACGGCGCTCTGCCTGACGGAAAAACCAACAATCAGAAGCAGATCCAGGCGGCCATAGAGGACTGTGCCAAAACCGGAGGGCGTGTACTCGTTCCGGCGGGCAATTTCCTGTCAGGGACAATTCAGCTGAAATCCAATGTGGAACTGTACCTGGAAAAGGGGAGCGTGCTGACTGCCAGCAACAGCCCTGAGGACATCATTGATTTTTCAGAGGACAGGGACGCCATGGACGGCATCGAAAACGGCTGCTTCCTGTATGCCTGCCACGCCCGGAATATTACGATATCCGGGGAAGGCACCATTGACGGACAGGGCAGGAAGGTATATCTGGATGATAACGCTGACGAAGGCTTCCATGAATGCCCTCTGGCGGTAGCCGGTTTCCGGGCGCGGACGACCTATCTGGAGGATGTGGACGGCCTGCAGGTCAGAGGGATCACCTTTTATGACGCCTGCTTCTGGACTTTACATATGGCCGGCTGCCAGAATGTCATTGTAGATGGAATCCGTATATTTAATAATGACAGGGGCCCGAACAATGACGGAATCGATCCGGACGGCTGCCGGAATGTAATCATCCGGAACTGCATTATTGAAAGCGGGGATGATTCCATTGTATTGAAGGCGACCAGGCCGGTCTGGGAGAAATACGGAAACTGTGAGAATATAGTCATCACAAACTGTATCTTACATTCCCGTGATTCGGCTCTTAAAATAGGTACGGAAACCTGGGGGGACATCCGGAACGTGATATTCGGTGACTGTGTAGTCCGGGATTGCTCCCGCGCGGTGGGAATCTGGGTGCGTGACGGAGGGACGATTGAGGATATCCAGATCCATCATATTACCGGAAATACCAAAAGATATGCTGACGGCGTGGACAGAACCTTTGCGCCCAGGTGGTGGGGAAAGGGAGAACCGATTTTCCTTTCCGCCGGTTACCGGAAGGGGGAAAAGAAATATCCGGGTAAAATCCGCAGGATAACCTTTGACCATATCAGGCTGTATTCGGAATCCGCCTTGTTCCTTGCAGGAGAAGAGGATTCCGTCATAGAAGATATCCGAATCACCGACAGCCGCATTACATGGAAAAAACAGAGTGTGCATAATCCGGGGGTGTTTGACGAACAGCCCTCAGACAGGGATGTGTACGAGCATCGGATTCCCTGGCTGTATACCCGTTACGTGGAGGGCCTGACCGTGGAAGGAATTTATGAAATCGATCCATCCCTGGAAGGATATGTGGACAGGGAGGAAATCCTGGAGGAGAGCAGCCGGATTTCGATAAAAAGGTAAGTGAGTGTAAGAGAAAGAAAAGATTTACGGGGGTATTCATGAGGCGATTTTCTTTTTTCTGGCAGATTTTTCTGATGATTTTTTGTGTCCTGATCATTCCGACCTCGCTGATAGCTTATTACGCCATGCAGGATGTGGCCAAATATGCGGAGGATAACATTGCGGTATCCAAGCTGGACAATCTGGAGTCTGTCAGCGATGCCACGGAACTGATATTAAGCAGCTATACCAGGAATGTAATCCAGTTTGCCAACAGCGCTGCCTACAGAAACCTGGGACAGGTCACTTCCTACCAGGAACTGAATATTGATTTTGAAATGGTCAGGACAGCCTGGGATGCCCAGTCCTATCTGAGCCGTGTTTTCGGTACGGAAAAAATGGTGCAGTCCTGTTTTTATGTGGGAAAGAGCAGCGATTTTGTGATTTCCTCGGACAAAAACATCTGCAGGCTGGAAAATTATGCGTCCCTGGACTGGATGAAGGACAAAGCCGTCAGTGAAACCGGAATCAGGGGAGAGTGGATAGCGCGGGAGCTATACAATAACCAGGACGGAAAAGATGGTGGAGAAAGCCAGGGGCGGAACAAAATTCCGGTCCTGTCCTATGTATATTCCATCAGCCCCCTGATAACGGCAAAGGGCGGTTACATTGTCTGCAATATCTATAATTCCAGGCTGAGTGAATTCATCAATCCCTCCAATCAGGCGTCTGGGGTCTGCTATATCCTGGATGAAGACAGGAATATTATATGCCATCCGGATAATGCCTTTTTCCTGGGAGGGGAAGAAAACCCGCTCATCCTTGATAATATTTTCGGTTCCAAGCAAAGAACCGGCTATTTCGATTATGAAAAGGACGGAGTCCGTTATCTGTGTGCCTTTAAGCGATCCTCCTTCAACAACTGGACTTATGTGGTAAACTACAGCATGGATGAAATCATGCGCCAGGTAAAGTCGGTCACATCCACGGCGATGCTGATCATCATGTTTGCCATTGCGGTGGAAATGGTCCTGGTCCTTCTTATTTCTTACTGGATATTCAAACCCTTCCGGATGCTGTTCAACAATGTAAAAGAAAACATGACGGAGGGGATGACGGAAAAAGCCTCCTCCAAAAATGAAGTTTACTATCTGAACGAAGTATTTAAGAAAATGAAGTCGGAAGAAAGCCAGATCCATGACATCCTGGAGAAGAAAAATTCAGATGCCCAGCGGCTTCATCTGAGAGAAATGCTTACCGGGACGCTGGAATCCAGAGAGAAAAAGGAAAGCTTTACGAAAATGTTCCCTTATGAGCATTTTATGGTACTGCTGGCGAGTGTGGATGACGGCAGCGAAATGCTCCGTAAATATAATTCAGATGAGCGGATGTTTTATTTCCTTCAGATAGAAGAGCTGTTTACCGACTGCCTGAGCCAGGAAGGATATGAGGCGAAGTCCATCCGCTTCCGTTCGACGACCTGTGCGGTAGTCCTGAATATAAAGACCTATGATCAGAGAAAGACAGCGGAATATATCACGGACAAATTAGAGCTTGTCAAGCAGCAGGTGAGGCAGATATTTGATTATACACTGACAATCGGGATAAGCGCCGTCCATGCGGATATCAATGATTTGAATGAAGGCATGGCGGAAGCGACGGCAGCGGTAAAGCACAGGATTATAGCGGGCAAGAACCAGGTTATTTTCTGGAATCCCAGGATGAACGAGAGCAAACGGTATTATTATCCCTATACAAGCGAGAATAAAATCATCAATTACCTGAAGCAGCAGAATACGGAGGCGGTTTACGGGGAACTGGAGCTGGTACGCAAACAGCTTTCCGACATAGAGGATATTTCCTATGATAATGTGGTGCTGGTCTATCAGCAGATGATAGGAGCTATAATCAAGGCGATGATGGAGGAAAAGATCCAGATATCCAAGTTTATGGGAAATGGAAGGCAGGCCTATACGACGATAGCGGAAAAGGATACGATAGAAGAAATCGAGCTGTTTGTGAAAGGGTTTATCCGGCAGATACAGGATTATCTGGGAGAGGTGACGGAAGAAAAAGAGGATGTGAAGCTCTATGACCGCATCATCGCGTATCTGGATGAGCATTACAAAGAGGATATTGACTATGAAGAGGCGGCGGGAGAGATAGGAATCAGTTATTCTTATATGCGCAGGGTGGTCAAAGAGGGCGGCGATATCAGCATGGTGGACTATGTGAACCGCCTTCGTATCCATGAAGCCAAGAAGCTTCTTCTGACAACGGACCTTAAAATACCTGAAATTGCCGGTATGGTTGGCTATCATAATGTACAGAGCCTGAACCGGTTTTTCAAAAAATATGAAGGGACAACACCCAACAGCGTGCGTGACCTTGAAAAAAAGTAGACGGAAATTTTGCTGAGAAACCTCTTGTTCGTCAAAACGATGGCGGATAAGAGGTTTTTTTATGCTCCAATATACAAAATGACACTTTACTTTTGATTTTCACCTTCGGAATTGCTACTTTTATGGGCAGAATTAAATGTGGTTTCCATATAAAAGCTCATGGAAATGGATTGTATACAAAAAAATACAATCCTGAAATGCCTTGTTTTCAAGGCTTTTCAGGCACACTCAAAAATGATTCAGCCTATCAAAAATGATAATTTACAAAAAAACGGCTAAAAGCTATACTGGGAAGCAAGAAAACGGAAACACAATGACGGAAGGAAGGGGAAATTATATATGAGTGGTAGAAAATCAGCTGTGGCGGCTGATAGCAAGCTTGCAGTAAAGCAGGCAAAAAAGAAGCAGAGGAGCTTTGCTTCCTGTTTTAAAAGGGATTGGCAGTTATATTCCTTATTACTGATACCGATTGCATTTTGCTTCCTGTTCAAATATGTACCTATGAGCTGGCTGCAGATCGCTTTTAAAAACTGGAAAATCAAAGACGGGTTCTTCGGAGGGGACTGGGCCGGATTGGAAATCTTCTCTAAAGTATTCCATCACAGGAACTTTATGAAGTCTTTAAGAAACACATTGCTTCTTAATGTGCTTGACCTGCTGGTAAGCTTTCCGATGCCCATCATTCTGGCCCTGCTGCTGAATGAAATCCGGAATATCAAATTTAAAAAGGTAACACAGACATTATTGTACCTGCCTCACTTTCTTTCCTGGGTAATTATAGGAGGTCTTGCCTATCAGCTGTTTTCCGTGAATACGGGTGTTGTGAATGCGCTGATTCAGAACCTGGGAGGAAATGCAGTGAACTTCCTGCAGGAGGATACCAGCTGGCTGATAACCTATATTGTTATCGGAGCGTGGCAGTCCATGGGCTGGGGAACCATTATTTACCTGGCTTCCATCACATCGGTAAGCCCGGAGCTGTACGAAGCGGCCCGTGTGGACGGCGCCAACCGGTGGCAGCAGATGTGGAGCGTGACGCTTCCCTGTATAAGAAGCACCATCGTTATCCTGCTGATTATGCAGCTGGGCAAGATTATGGGCGGTTCCTTCGAACGTATTATGGCACTGATGAATTATGCGGCAACCGAGTATACCACAACGATACCGGTTCTCGTGTACCAATGGGGTATCCAGGATATGAAGTTCAGCCAGTCAACCGCACTGGGACTGTTCCAGTCCATTATAGGTCTGGCGCTGGTGCTCGGAGCCGACTTTGTTGCAAAACGGCTCGGCGAAACCGGTCTGGTATAAGGAGGATGGGAAAATGGCGGAACAAGTAAAAACAGCTAAGAAAAGCAGGCCGAAATCCAGGGGAATAAATCTGGTGGCAGACATTCTGATATATATATTTGTAGGGCTGGTCAGCCTGACCTGTGTGCTTCCCTATATTCATGTAATTGCCAAATCCTTCAGCTCGGAAAGCTTTGTCATTGCAAAAAAGGTTTTCCTGCTGCCCAAAGGATTCACCCCGGAGGCCTACATAAAGATTTTCCACGATAATTCCTTTATTGTATCCTTCGGTGTCACCGTACTGATGACGGTTCTTTTCACCGTACTGGGCATGGTCATCACCATATGCGCGGCCTATCCCTTATCCAGAAAGGAGCTGCGGGGCAGGAAAGTGATTAACCTGCTGTTTATCTTCACCATGTACTTTTCGGGAGGAATGATTCCTGATTACATACTCATTAACAAGCTGGGAATGCTGGAAAGCCTTCCGGCCCTGATACTCCCGCTGGCCTTCAGCGCATATAACCTTGTCATCATGAAAAATGCACTGGAATCGGGAATCCCTGACAGCCTTGTGGAATCCGCGGTCATAGACGGAGCGAATCATTACACGATTCTGGGAAAGATTGTCCTTCCTCTTTCCAAGCCGATTATGGCTACCCTGACCCTGTTTTATGCGGTGGGACGCTGGAATACCTACAGCGACGCCATGTTCTATATAAAGCAGAATGTGTCCCTCAGACCTCTGCAGCTTAAGCTGTATTACCTGATTGTCGCAGCGACAGAAAGTATCCAGGGCTCCGTAAATGATACGGCGATGTCAACCGTGACGGATCCGGAAATCCTGAAAGCCGCATGTATCGTATTTGCAACCATCCCGATCATCTGTGTGTATCCTTTCGTACAGAAATACTTTGTACAGGGGACCATGATAGGGGCGGTAAAAGGCTGAGGCTTACCGATAACTTAAGAAACCATTATGGAAGTATCCGCAAAAGCGGTCGCTTATAAATCAATTAAGGAGGAATAACCATGAAAAAAGCGTTACAAAAAATCCTTGCTGCAGGACTCGTTTCAGCAATGGCGCTTGGAACTCTCGCAGGATGCGGTTCCAGTGAAACAAGCACAGCGACAACAGAATCCCAGCCCGAGGTGAAGACAGAAGAGGCGGGAGAAACCACCCCGGAAGCGGCGGCATCCGATTTTACCGATTACTCCGGCGGCTTTCCCGAGGCAGTGACTCTGCAGGTTCCGGTATATGAAAGAGGCTGGGAAGGCTGGAATCCTACCGATAACTACTGGACGAAATGGATCCAGGAAAATTTTGGTGATAAATACAATGTAAATGTGGAATTCGTTTCTATTGGACGTTCTACGGAGGTACAGGACTTCACACAGCTTTTATCCGCAGGCTCCGCTCCCACATTCATTTTCCATTACGATTATCCCAATATTCTGGCTTACTACGCCCAGGGCGCTTATCAGGAACTGAATGCGGATGAAATCGCATACTATGCGCCTACTTTCTGGGGAACCATGGGTGATATCATTAAGGATTACGGCGTGATTGACGACAAGCTGATGGTAGTTATGGGAGACAGGACCGAGCTGGTATCTTCCAACTTCGGAACTCTTATAAGAAAAGACTGGATGGATGAACTGGGAATTGAAATGCCCACAAATCTTGATGAGTACAACGATATGCTGCTGAAATTCAAGGAAGCCGGTTATGGCTTCGGATCCGAGCCTCTTTTGGCCAAATCCTTTAACTTTGACTACAATTTCAGAGGATGGCCCAACGATGCAGAGGGCAGAGCTCTCAATTCAGACCTCGCAGTTGCTTCCTTTACATGGGAACCTACCAAGGAATATCTGAGAAACCTGAATTATGAATACCAGAACGGTTTAATAGACCCTGACTTCTACCTGGATACAGACGGAAACCAGTCCAAATCCAACTTCGTGGCTGGCAAAGCTGCTACCTACCCCTGCTATATCAATGCAGGAACACAGGAAAACGTAATTGATCCCTTACTTGCACAGAACCCGGATGCAGAAATCGCCATCCTTGACCCTGCGGCAAAATCCCCTGCAGGCGAAGCTCCCCAGGGACGTGAATACTGGCCCTTCGGCATGATTTACGGCATCAATGCGGATGCGACGGATGAAGAGAGAATCGCAGCATGGATGTATGTGGAATGGATGAGCCAGCCCGATGTTATTGACACCCTTCAGAATGGTTTTGAAGGAAAGAATTATGAAGTGACCGAAGACGGCATCAAAGCGCCCACAGGCTATACAGGGGAAGAAAAGCTGTCCAATAATGATAATGGTGACTATTGGTGTCTGGTAAATGCCAACAAGCAGTATGAGACAGAAGAAGAATGGAGAAAATCCATCATATTCTCCAATGCTCCCGTAGGTTATGAATACCTGATCGAGGATATCCTTGCTTACAACGATAAATACGAAGAGTATTTCACACCGGATACCTGCTTTACCGTACCGATTGATACTCTGGCGGAATATTCCTCCGACCTGGCTGAGCTTTGGAAAGAGTCTTATGTCCAGCTTGTTACCAAGGCGGCTACCGACGAAGAATTCGAATCCATGTATGAGAGCATGAGCCAGTCCTATCTGGATGCCGGCTATCAGGAAATCCTGGATGAGAAACAGGCTGCCTTTGATGCAGGACAGTATCACTGATTAAGTGAAAGAGATTAAGTAAATAACGGGGAACCTTAAAGGACTGCCGCAAAAGCCGGAAACAAACTGCTTTTGCGGCAGTCAGTTTATGCCCCGGAAATAAAGCTGTGTCCTCCTGCTGTCTTAAAATTTCAGGAAACAGCGGTTTTGATTGTGGTTTTCCGGATTATTAGGTATAATGTTACAAAGCAGTCAAAGATTAATTTTTGCACCGCATTATGTAACAGCGTGATTTTTGCAAAAGGGAGAAGGAAGGACTGGCAGGGGGAATAACGTGGAGTGGAATATAGCGGCGGAAGCCATTTCTTTGGTCATGATCGGGATTATAGGGGTATATGCCCGGAAAGGAAGCCATCTTCCTACTTTGAAAAACCGGATTTTTCAGTGGTGCCTGACGGTTACCTTCAGTGCTATTTTTACCAATATCCTGTCAACGATTATGATTCAGCAGTACCGGGTGGTGCCCATTTGGCTCACCTGGATAGTAACCATGGTGTATTTTGTGCTGACGCCGCTGATGGGAATGGCCTATTTTTTATATACGGTTTCTGTTATTTATACGGAAAGCCCTCAGGTAAAAAGGATAATGGCCGTGGGGATAATTCCCGGTGCGTTTTACGCCGTTATTGTCCTGTCCAATCCCTTTAACAGGCTTCTGTTTGATATAAACCGCAGTGACGGCTATACGAGAGGGCCGCTTATCCCGGTTACCTATCTTATTTTTTATGCCTATTGCCTTGCGTCGATCGCCCTCACTCTTGTGAACTACAAGAGAATAGACAGAAAAATCTACCGGATTCTGGCGGCCTTTCCGATACTTGCCGTAGCGGTCATCATAATCCAGGAAATGTACCCGGAGGTGATCCTGTCAGGCTCGGCTGCAACCTGCGCTCTTCTTATTATATATCTGCATCTGCAGAACAAGCAGATTTCCGTTGATTACCTGACAAATGTGCCAAACCGGCAGGAGCTTTTAAATATGCTCAAAATTATGATTAAGAAGGATCCGGGCCGGAGGTTTACGCTGTTGGTGGTATCCCTGCGGGATTTCCGTCAGGTGAATAATACCTGCGGGCAGCAAAAGGGGGATGAGTTCCTGAAAATGGTCTGCCGTTTCTTGTGTGAGGCAGGGCCTGCGGAAAATGTTTATCGCTTTAACGGGGATGAATTCGCTCTTTTGTTCCCCGAAGCTGAGGATGATAAAATACGCAGATGTGTGGAAACGATACAAAAGCGGATGGAACAGCCCTGGCAGAGTGGGAATTACCGGTTCCGGCTGTCCGTTGTTATGGGAGCTATCCGTCATAATGAGGAAGAGACGCTGGAGGATACGATCAGCGCCATCGAATATGCAGTTTTCCAGGCGAAGTCCGGCAAATGCGGATCGATCTGCTACTGTGACAGGGCTATGATGAAAAAGCTGGAACGGCGCACACAGATCGTCCGGATCCTGAAGGAACAGCTGGAGCAGCAGAGCTTTGAAATGTACTATCAGCCTATCTACAGCGTGGAAAAAGGCTGTTTTGCCCATGCGGAATCCCTGATGCGGATCCCGCATTCTCCTATCGGCCCCATTTATCCGGATGAGTTCATACCCATAGCGGAAGAAACGGGTCTTATTGTGGATATTACCTATGTAGTTCTGGATAAGGTATGCCGCTTCCTCAACCGGCTGCTGGAAAAAGAAATTCCCATAGAATCCATCCATGTGAACTTTTCCGCCATGCAGTTTTCCCAGCCGGATCTGGCGCAGCGTGTTTTGGAAATAATCAGCAGAAACCATACGCCCATGTCCGCCATAAAAATAGAATTCACGGAGAGCACGCTGGCGGAAAGCACACAGGCCGTCACGGAGTTCACCCTCCGGATGCTGGAGCATGGAATCAAGATGGGCCTGGATGATTTCGGGACAGGATATTCCAATATTGCGACGGTGATAAACATCCCCTTCGGAACGGTGAAGCTGGATAAAAGCCTGGTATGGGTATCCATGGAAAATGAGAAGTCCGCCCTTGCGGTGAAAAACCTGTCCCGTACCTTCAAGGAGCTGGGGATGAAGGTAGTGGCGGAAGGCGTGGAGACGGAGGAACAGAGAAGGCTAGTGGTGGATTTCGGCGTGGATCAGATCCAGGGCTATTTTTATGCGAAGCCAATGCCGGAAGGGGAAATGGAGGAATTCATGCTGCGAAGGGAATGGCCGGCGGAGTGATGAAGGCCGGAAATTCCGGATACATAAAGAGCCATATGGGATATAGTAATTATTAAGCCGCCTGGTTTCAGGCGGCTTAATGTGTTTTCTATTCCTCTTCCTTTTCCGTCAGTTTTTTCTTCTTTCTGTAATCCCCTAAGGAAATCCCAAAATGTTTTTTGAATTGGGTATAAAAATAATTGTTTTTCTCTATCCCCACCTTTTCCAGAATGCGTGACAAAGGCAGAGTACTGTTTTCCAGATAATAGGCTAAGGTGTCCATCCGCAGATCAAGGATATACTGGGCCACTGATTTCTGCTGGGAAGCCTTGAAAATCTGGCCTATATAATTGGGAGACAGTCCGATTTCTTCTGCAATAGAACTCAGGCAAAGGGCAGGATCGGAATATTCCCGGTCTATGATCTGACAGACACGCTGCGTGATCTGGTTGTTATTCTGCTGGGAAGAACTGTTTCGGGCTTCTTCTGTTCCGGCGCACATGGCCCGGATAAAGGTTTCCATATGGGAGGCAATGTCCCCGGAAATCTCCGAATCCTGCAAGGCGGCAAGAAACTCCCGCAGAAGGAAGGTGCCCTCTTCCTTCAGTCCGGGGAATTTTTGAAGGATATCTGTATAAATGGTGTAGGCCAGATGAATACTCCCTGATATGATTTCATTATAATCATAAGTAAAGAGCTGCTCCGTAATACGCAGATAGAGCTCCAGGGACTGCTCTGTCTTGGAACCTTCGATGGCCTGGCAGAGCTGCTCCGCTTTTTGGGTGGGAAACTGGAAACTGCCGGTGTCCATTTCATCCACCATGTATGGGGAAATAATACATCCATGTCCGTATTTCATTTTAAGCAGAAGAGAGTCCTTCATATTATGATACATGCTGGGAAGATGTTCAACCCCTTTGAAAAAGGTGCTGTAGGCGGCTGAAAGGGAGATATCCATACAGCGCTTCACATTTTCCTGTACATCCAGCAGCATTTTGTCCACCGTATTTCGGAAGATCCGGTAAACGGCGTCTTCTTCGCAGAGAATCAGCACTACGAATTTATCATTGTCACGGCTGAAAACCTGGCAGGGAAAATAGCCGGATGCAATTTCCTCCAGGATATTCACAATGGCGAAACGCAGCACCCAAAGTTCCTTTGGATTGTTTTCCGACAGAAAGCGGTCATAGCTGTCTATTTTCAGAACTGCCATACACAGAGTATCGGTGAGCAGCCGGCTTAAGTTCAGTCCATTAAGCCTGGAGGCGATTCGTTCCATGGAATCTGTGTTGTTTCCGGTAAGCAGGCTGTTAAGGCAGTCCTGGCGGATAGAATAGGCAGTTTCCCGTTTCATTTGCTCAAACTGCAGGTTCTGTTTTTTCATATCCTCGTAGGTATTGAGAATGAGGCGGAATTCCCGGGTCCCTTCCAGATCCGAGGGCAGATTTTCAACAGGTTCCCCTTTGATCATGTGGGTGATGGCCTGGATAGGGGAGTTCAGCCTCCTGGCAACGGAAAGGCAGATAACGCTTCCAATCAGGAAAACGCCGAGCATAATGCCGGCCCCTGCCAGGGAGGAGGTAAGGATATCCCTGAAAATGACGCCGGCAGGGATCAGGCTCATCAGATACCATTGGTATTTATTCCCCATGGTAGCGGACTGGAAATACCGGGTGTCCCCGATGGTTAAAAAACTGCCTTTTATCCCTGAGCTCCGTGAGTGATCAAGCAGCTGTCCATAAAGTATTTCATACAGCTGAGAATTCTGTTCCAGCAGGGGACTCAGCGCGGTGCTTATGACACAGCCATTCTTATCCATAATAACAAAATCCATTCTCATCCCATCCTCAAACTGGTTCATAGTACGCATGGAATCTGTGAGCAAAGAAGGATTTACATTGATAATGATGACATTCCTCAGGCCGTTTTCTTCTTTCGTGCTGTCAAATACAAGGTAGGAGAGCGTTTTAGCCACATGGGAGACGCCGCTGACCGAGCCGGGGATGGGGACTCCGGTATAAGAATCTGCAAAATCCGGATCTGTGACAAGGGCGGCGATCTGTTCATCCTTAAATTCCCCGCTGTGCAGCTGCTCCCCGCTTTTGGAGGAAAAGAAGAGATCCAGGGAAGCATTGTACAGATAAATGCTGTCCACAAAAGGGAGCGTCATGAGCTGTTTGTCCAATGTACGGCTTGCCAGGATGGGGATCATGGAATCGTGTTCCTTCATATTTAAAAAGGAAATGATATCTTTATCTCCGAAAAGAGCCTGTGTCAGCCGCTGGGCATTGTCATCCATCTGTGTGATGGTGTAATTGGTCTGGGAAAGCAGGTTCCTGTTAAAAGCCGTGGTGATGGACAGGGAAGTCCTGAAATAATTGGCTGTGAGAAACAGGGTCAGCAGAAATGTAATGATGACGGACAGGCCGAGCAGTGAAAAAAGAAGCGTTTTGAAGAAGCTTTTATTCTTAACCGGGGCAGAGATATTCTGTCCCTCTTTTATTTTTTTCATAATCCCCTCTCCTTATATCGGATTTATCTGTTTCCATTATATAAATTTTGCAGATAATCTTCAATCATTCCCCGGCTCTATTCTCAGATTTTAAAGAAATTGTTAAAAATCAGAGAGCCAAAGTGTTAAAAAACAGGGCGGCTGTCAGTTTTGTTTGTTGAGAAAACAGAGCGGGCTGCACATAATGGAGGCAGACAGGGGGAAGACGGAAGCGGTTCCGTTTTACACATTCCCCATAAAGAAATGGAGGAGGAAAGATGGGTTTGAACAGTAAAAAGAAAAAAGGCGTCAGGAAGCGTTCCCTGAAAAGGCAGCTTCCGTTTTATCTGATGATGGCGCCGGGATTATTTTTTATAGGCCTGCTGTTTTATCTGCCCATGCCGGGTGTGATACTGGCTTTTAAGGACTATAATCCTGTGGATGGGTTATTCGGCAGTAAATGGGTGGATCCGCTGTTTACAAATTTTGAATTTTTCTTTAAATCGGAAACAGCCCGCACGGTAACGGTAAATACACTTGTCTATAATACGCTGGAGGCCGTTCTTGTTACGGTATGTGCTGTGGCGCTTGCCATTCTGTTAAATGAGGTGGGAAACAAATATTTATCGGCAGCCTATAAAGGGGCCATCCTTCTGCCGACATTCCTGTCCTGGGTGGTCATTCAGTATATCTTGTTCGGCCTGCTCAGTGTGGATCGGGGAATTGTGAACCATGTGATAACCGGTCTGGGAGGAGAAGAAGTTTACTGGTACAGCGAACCGGCCTATTGGCGGGTGATTATGCCGCTGGCCTATGTGTGGAAAAACGTGGGCTATTATTCCGTCCTTTATGTGGCGGCCATTGCGGGAATCAATACGGATTATTATGAAGCGGCCCAGCTGGACGGGGCGTCCAAATGGCAGCAGATCAAATATGTGACTCTGCCCCTGATCCGGCCAACGGTAATTGTCCTTTCCTTATTATGGGTAGGCAAGCTGTTCAACGGCGGACTGGGCGACTGGAATGCTTTTTATACTCTGCCTAATGATGCGGGAGCGCTGTACAAGGCTACGGATGTTATCGATACCTATGTGTTCCGTTCCCTGAAGAAAATCAATGATTACGGAATGTCCGCAGCGGTGGGGCTTTATCAGTCCGTCATAGGCTTTGCACTGGTGCTTCTGTCCAATATGGTCATTAAAAAAATAGATCCGGACAGTGCGCTGTTCTGAGGAAGGAGAGAGAAAAATGAATAGAAAGAAAAAATTCGGACCTTCCAGGCTGCTGCTTCATCTTATTTTTATCCTGCTGTGCCTGATCTGCGTGATCCCTCTTTTGCTGGTGGTGGGGATTTCCTTCACGGATGAAACCTCCCTTATGGTGGACGGCTATCATTTTATCCCAAGGGTGTTCAGCGCGGATGCATATAAATATGTGTTCAGCGGAGCGGGTTCGGTGCTCCAGGCCTATGTGGTAACCATTGCGGTTACGGTTTTGGGAACAGGTCTGCATTTACTGGTAACATCCATGCTTGCCTACTCCCTGACGAGGGAAGAGGTCACTGCACGGGAAAAAATATCCTTGTTTGTCTACATCCCGGTGCTGTTCAACGGCGGTCTGGTTCCCTACTATATGCTGATGACCCGTTTCCTGCATCTGAAAAATACCATATGGGTACTGATACTTGCCAGCCTGGTTTCGGCAGTGAATGTACTGATTATGAAAAACTTTTTCCGGACGATACCGAATTCTCTGATTGAGTCAGCGAGGATTGACGGCTCCGGCGAAATCCGTACCTTTTTTACGATAGTCCTGCCCTTATCCACACCGTCCCTGGCTGCCATCGGTTTATTTGTGGCAATCGCCTACTGGAATGATTGGATGACCTGTTCCTTATACATAGAGACTCCAAAGCTTCATACGCTGCAGTATCTTCTGCAGTCATTGATGAACAACATCGGGTATCTGCAGTCCAATGCCCAGGCCTCCCGTTCCATTGAGCAGTCGCTGGGCACTCTGCCGAGCGAGGGTGCGAGAATGGCAACCTGTGTGCTTGCCATAGGGCCGATTATCCTGCTGTATCCCCTGCTGCAGAAGTATTTTGAAAAGGGGCTTACCATCGGGGCCGTCAAAGAATAGCGGCCGATATATCACGGAAAACTTATGGAACCGGCAGCGGTACCATATGTTATTATAAAATTATAGGAGGAAGGAAACATGAGAAAGAAAAGAATGATGGCGATCCTGCTGGCAGGCGCCATGGTAATGTCAACACTGGCAGGCTGCGGAAGCAAGGAAACTGCAGCAACGGAAACACCGGCCGCTTCCGGGCAGGCTGCTGAACAATCGGCAGCAGAAACCGGGGAAACACCGGCTTCGGAGAAAAAAGACGACGGTGAGATTGTGGAGCTGAGCTTTTATATGAGCAACGGCCCGGTCATTGACCAGGAACGGATCATGGAAAAAGCAAATGCGATTATTGAGGAAGAAATCAATGCACACCTGAATCTGATTTTGGTGGATGGGGCAACCTATGCGGACAAAATGAATCTGATGATCAATTCCGGCGATGCATGGGATCTGTGCTTTACCGCAAGCTGGGGCGGAATTAATTTCTTTGAGAATGCCGCAAAAGGGGCTTATGCGGATCTTACCGATCTGATTCCTGTGTATGCACCGGAAACCTATGCCAGAATACCGGAAGGCCTCTGGGACGGCGTAAAGGTGAACGGTAAGATTTACGGCCTTGTAAATTACCAGCAGTGGGGAGTGGCTGCAAGAAAAGGCTTTAAATTCCGCAGTGATATTGTGGACGAACTGGGATTTGACTGGAAAGCGGTTAAAGGAAAGCCTACCCTGGAAGTGCTGGAAATGATAGGGCCCTTCCTGGGAGAAGCCCTGGAAGCACATCCGGATATGATCGGCTTTGAAACCTCCTCCGGCTACAGCCTTTTTGCTAATGAGCCGCTTATGTGGGATATGGAAAATGTAGGTGACATGACGACCCCCGGCTGGGTACGCTTTGAAGAGCCGGATACGGTTATCAACCAGTTTGAGACGGAAGAATTTGCCCGGTATTGCGATATCATGCGGGAATGGTATGAAAAAGGCTACGTAAGAAAAGACGGCGCTACCGTAAAGGATACCTCTCCCGACAGAAAAGCAGCCAAATTCGTTGCCGAAGTGACCTATGGCTGGCCCGACAGCATTGATTTTGAAGGAAATGAGGATGCGGAGCATATGTCCATGTGTACTGTGGAGAACGGACCCTCTTACACCGTTTCCACCACCAGGACCGTGATTCCCGCAGCGGCAGGCTCCACGGCAGCCGTGGCGATCAATGCCCAGTCCCCTAATATCGAAAAAGCTCTGGAGCTGGTTGAACTTCTGAATACCAATGACGAATTATATCTGCTCATCACCCAGGGAGAAGAAGGCGTGGATTATATCTACGACGAAGAAGGCGTATTCACCCTGCAGGAAGGAAAATATAACTTTAACTATAACGAATGGCAGATAGGACAGTCCTACAGCCCGGATTTCACCAGGGCTCTTTATAACCGCAATGAGGCCGGCGAAAAACAGAAAGAGTCCCAGTCCGTTGTGTTTGCTGCGGATAGGGAAGCTGAAATCTCACCGGTTACCGGATTCACCTTTGATCCGACTCCTGTGAAGACCCAGCTTGCCAACTGTGCTTCCATAACTACAGAAATGATTCCTGCTCTCAGCTCCGGTTCCGTAGACCCCAAAAAGGCTCTTCCGGAATTCCTCCAGAGACTGGAGACGGCCGGCGTGAATGATATTATTGCAGAAAAACAGAAACAGCTGGATGCCTGGAAAGCGGCAAATTAAGAAATAAACAGACAGTGACCACTGCAGGCCGGGGAAACGGAAAACGGGTATCCCCGGCCTGCCTGTGATATGCGGGAGGTATAAAAATGATTCGTTTAGGTGTAATAGGTTACGGCGTCCGGGCTGATATGCTGATGGATGAATTGCTGACGCTTCCGGGGGAGGCGTGTCTTTGTGCCGTGGCTGACCGGAATCCGGAAAGGGTAAAGGCGCTTATGACAAAGAAAGGAAGCAAAGAAGCCCTTCATTCTTTCGAAATTGATAAGATTGACGGGATGCTTCGGAAATGCCCGATGGATCCGGATACCATACGGTTTTACCGGACAGCCGAAGAAATGCTGATGCAGGAGGAGCTGGATGGGGTACTGGTGGGGACGAACTGCAATACCCATACCCATTTCGCACAGCTGGTGATGGAGAAGGGAATCCCCTTATTCCTGGAAAAACCGGTAGCGGTGAGCAGGGAAGAAGCTGCGGTTCTGGAAAGGCTGGCAAAAGAGGCGAAAGCCCCTGTTGTGGTTTCCTTTCCTCTGCGGGTTACCCGAATGGTGCAGGAGGTTAAGAAAATTATAGATTCCGGTGTCATCGGTAAGGTGGAGCAGGTGCAGGCGTTCAACGATGTGCCCTACGGTTTCGTCTATTTTCATGACTGGTACCGGGATGAATCCATTTCCCACGGTCTGTTTCTGCAGAAAGCTACCCACGATATTGATGTCATCAATTATCTTACGGGTGAAATGCCGGTCCGTGTCTGTGCCATGAAATCCAAGCAGATTTATAAGGGAGACATGCCGGAAGGGCTGCGCTGCAGTGAATGTGACAGATGGGAAAGCTGTATGGACAGCACATATAATATTGAAAAGACCAGAAATGACATACCCCGCAGCGACTATTGTTCCTTTGCCGCGGATACGGGGAACGAAGACAGCGGCAGCCTGCTTTTGCGTTATGAATCCGGCATGCATGCCGTATATTCCCAGAATTTCTTTGCCAGAAAGGGGGCGGCCCGAAGAGGGGCAAGACTCTATGGCTATAAGGGAACGGTAGAGTTTAATTTTGCCGCGGATGAAATCAAGATCTATGATCATATGAGCGATCAGGTGACCGCAATCAAGGTAAATACCCCTCCGTCAGGCCATGGCGGCGGAGATAACGCCTTATGCAGAAATTTCCTGGATCTGATCCGTGGAAAGGCGGAGAAGTCCGCTGCACCCCTGGAAGCAGGGATTGCCAGCGTCCGTGTCTGCCTGGCGGCAAAGGAATCCTCGGAGGAGGAAGTTTTTAGAAACGTCTGAAAGGAAAGCAGCTATGCAGGAGAATTATCATCAGGATTTGAATACGGTCCGCGTAAATACCATGCCGGACAGAGCCTTTTATATCCCTTCCTGCCCCGGAGCGCCTACAGCGGAGAAGGAAGATAACGACAGGGTTATTCTGTTGAACGGAATGTGGAATTTCCGGTATTATACTTCCGCGAAAGACGCTTCGGGGCGGCAGGAAGGGACAGAACGGATTCCTGTGCCGTCCAACTGGCAGTTTTACGGATATGACAGCCATCAGTATGTGAATATTGATTACCCCATTCCTTATCTGCCCCCTTATGTCCCCAAGGAAAATCCCTGCGGCTGCTACAGCCGCAGCTTCCGGGTGGAGAAAACGGGAAAGGAACGGTTTTTCCTGAACCTGGAAGGCGCGGATTCCTGTCATTATGTTTATATCAACGACAGCTTCGCAGGCTACAGCCAGGTTTCCCATTCCACCAGTGAATATGAAATCACCTCTTTTCTGCAGAACGGAGAAAACCGAATCGCCGTTATGGTGCTGAAATGGTGCGACGGAACTTATCTGGAGGATCAGGATAAATTCCGGATGTCCGGTATATTCCGAGATATCTATATTCTGAAAAGACCGGAACGTTTTGTGTTCCATTATACCGTCAGGACCTTTATCAGGGGAGACGCCGGGGAAGTGAGGATTAACACGGAAGAGGAAGGGACAGATATCAGGAAAAGGATAACCTTATATGACAGGGAAGGGATGGCTGCGGCATCGGCGGAAGGGACACAACAGGAGTTTTCCCTTCAAATTCCGTCCCCCGTTCTCTGGAATGCGGAAAATCCTTATCTGTATACCCTGCGCCTTGAAACCGATGAGGAATGTATTCTGGATAAGGTGGGAATCCGGGAAATATGTGTGGAAGAAAAGCTTCTTCTGCTGAACGGTTCCCCGATTCTTTTAAAAGGCGTGAACCGGCATGAAAGCCATCCGGACACCGGTTATGTGTGCAGCCGTGAGAGGATGATACAGGATCTGCGTTTGATGAAGCAGTGTAATATAAATGCCATCCGTACCTCCCATTATCCGGACTGTCCGGAATTTTACCGCCTTTGTGATGAATATGGCTTTTATGTATGTGATGAAGCGGATGTGGAAACCCATGGGGTCTGGTCCTGCAGGGGAGAGCGTGACAATGAGATTTATAATCTGACCCAGAAGGATCCCCGTTTCCGCCTGTCTTATGTGGATCGGGCCGAACGTCTGGTACGAAGGGATATCAACCGCCCCTGCGTACTTTTCTGGTCGCTCGGAAATGAGAGCGGCTTCGGAGAGAATATCCTGGCGGCGGCCCGCAGGGTACGGAGCCTGGATGATACCCGTCCGGTGCATTATGAATCCACCCTTGTGTCACAGGAAGAGGAAGGGCTTTATGACTATGGGGAGTTGGATGTGGAAGGGATTATGTACCCGGAACGGGAAACCATTCATGCTTATTTTAAGGACGGTTTTCAGAAACCCCTGATCCTGACGGAATATGCCCATGCCATGGGAAACGGTCCCGGCGGGCTGAAGGATTATTTTGAGTTGTTTTATCAGTACCCTTCCCTGGCAGGAGGCTTTGTATGGGAATGGTGCGATCATGCCATTGAGAGAAAGGGGGAAAACGGGGAAATACAATATCTGTATGGCGGAGATTTCGGGGAAAGCCTGCATGACGGGAATTTCTGTGTAGATGGTCTGGTGTGGCCGGACAGACGGCCTCATACGGGTCTGCTGGAATTGAAGAACTGTGCAAGACCCGTCCGTATCAGCCGGGAAGGAGAATACCTGTATTTGGAGAACTGCCTGGATTTTACGGATGTTTCGGAAGCGGTAAGTCTGGTTTGGTCTGTAAAGAAAGATGGAATTCTGTTAAGCCGGGGTATTCTGCCTGAGCTTTCCGTAAAACCGGGAGAAAAGAAACGGATCCCCTGGAAACTGCCTGATGGAGAGGGCGAGAGATGTTACCTGAAAATCGACTCTTTGCAGAAGAAGGCAGCACCTCTGACAGAAGCAGGTTACTGCCTGGGGTTTGATCAGTTTTTGCTGAAGCCGGCTCCGTCCTGTACGGAAAAATGGAAAGGACAGGAGGAAGCGGGAGAGATAAAGGCGGCTTTCCCTTTGCGGACAGGACGTGAGAACGACATAATATGGGTGGAAGGGCGGAATTTCCGCTATTGCTTCAGTACAGAAACGGGAAGCTTTGTCTCCCTGCAGCGAAACGGCAGGGAATACCTGTGCCGTCCTTCTACTTATGAAATCTGCCGTGCGCCTGCGGACAATGATATGTTCATATCCGGCAGGGTGCCGGGGCTTACCTATACCTGGAAGTCTATGGGCCTTGATAATGCACAGCCTTATACTTACGGGACTGAGGTGAGTGAAGAAAAGGGAAGGGTGCGTATTGAATGCCCTCTGTCCCTGGTGAGCCCTCATCTGGCGGAAATTGCGGGAATCCATGCAGTATATGAGATAGACGGGGAAGGAAGCATTTATTCCGGGCTGGATACCCGGATCCGGGAGGATATTTCCTGGCTGCCCCGGTTTGGGGTGAGGCTGTTTCTGGACAGCAGCCTGGACACCTGTACTTATTTCGGGTTTGGACCCGGGGAAAGTTATGTGGATAAAAAAGAAGGCTGTTACCGGGATCGTTTTACCTCCAGGATAAAGGACATGTTCGAGAATTATATCCGCCCTCAGGAAAACGGGTCTCACTGCGGTACGGAATATTTGTCACTTACGGATGGACACACCTCGCTGAGGATTTCCTCGGAAAAGCCCTTCAGTTTTCAGGCTTTGGAATATACGCGGGAAGAGCTGGCAGCGAAGACACATCACTTTCAATTGGAAAAAGCAGGCTGTACGGTGCTTCATCTGGATTATGCCATGAGCGGTATGGGCACGGGAAGCTGCGGCCCTGTTCCTTTTCCGGAATACCGTTTTGATGAAAAACATTTTCTTTTTTCCTTACAGCTTACTTGGGAGGAGAATAAAGGAGCGGATGACTATGAAATGTAATATTGTATTCAGAATATATGAGGACAGCCATGTCCTGACTCTGGAGAGAAAGGAAGTACGGCCCGGAAGGAACGGTATCTTTGCCTTCTCTGAAGGGGATTGCGAAGGGAGGCTGGAATGGAAGGAAGGAAAGACGGGCCTGGAAGGAAAGCTTTCCTGCCGGTTTCGTGAGGACTGCTCCAGGCCGGTTTCCATAGGTCTGGAATGGACAGATGAGAACTGGGAAAAAGAAAATTATGTGTTCGCCCCTGCAGCCGTCTATAACGGGAACCGGTTTGACAGCAGGTCCCTGCCTTATCCGCCCTTTTATCTTCCCGAGCGTGAAAAAGGGCTGAATACCCCTCCTGTCATTACGGATATTCCCCATCTTTCCGTGGAGGCGGATCAATCCCGGATTCAGCTTTTGTCCGGCGATATGTCCGTCCCGGCCTTCGGATATTATAACGGGAGGAAAAAGGAAGGCTTTCTTTTGTTCGGAAAACATCGTGAGGCAGGGAGTTATACCGGCTTTGCCATCAGAGAGGATCTGGAAAAAAAGATCTGCAGCTTTACCTTCCAGACACCGGGCGTGAGGGAAGAAAACGTATATTTCTTCGGAGAGAAGGAAGACGGCTCCGGTTTTTTCCCGGATTCCGGGAGAGCGTCGGAGGATCAGGGAAGACGCTTTGAGGCAGGAGAAGAGGCGGGACTGGATTTCCAGGTGCATGTATTTGCAGCGGAGACACTTACGGATTATTTCCGGTACTTCAACAGCCGCCGCTTTTGCAGGGAAACAGGAAGCCGGGAGCATGTGGTGCCGTTTTCGGAGGGTTTCCGGGCTGTGAGAGAAAAATACCTGCGGGATAATTTCCTGGAAGAGGGAACTTTCGGAGAAGGATATTTTGCAGTGGGCACGGATCGCCATGTAATCCAGCAGTGCTGGCAGGCCGGATGGGTGGGAGGCGGGATCAGCAATCTGCCTTTTCTGTTCCTGGGAGAAGAAGAAGGCTTTTCCAGGGGATTGTCCACCTTCCGTTTTATCCTGGATCATCTGCAGAATGAGAATGGATGGTTCTATGGAGTATACGCGGATGGTATTTGTTATGGGGACGCTTTTGAGCTGGATGGCCCGGGAAGCATACTTTTGGTCCGAAAGGATGCGGATCTGCTGTATTTTCTTCTGAAGGAGCTTCAGATTCTGGAAGGGAAAGGGCTTCTTAGGCCGGGAGACAGGGAACAGATTGCGGCCCAGGCGGATGCTTTTGTGCGGCTGTATGCCAGATACGGTCAGCTCGGCCAGTTCATAGATATGGATACGGAAGAGATCCGGATTGGAAATACTGCCGGGCCGGGAATCGCTGTAGGGGCGCTGGCTTTGGCTTGGGAGGTTTTCGGGAAAAAGGAGTATCTGGATACCGCTCTTGGGCTGGGAAAATACTATGCTGTAAATTATGTGGAAAAGGGAATACTCAACGGCGGGCCGGGAGAAATCTGCCAGGCCCCGGACAGCGAGGCCGCCTTTGGCATGCTGGAAGGCTTTATTCAGCTGTATGAGGCGACGGGAGAGGAAGAATGGCTTTCCTGTGCCAGGGCCGCCTGTGAAATCGCGTTAACCTGGGTGGTCAGCTATGATTTCAGCTTTCCCGAAGAAAGTGCGGCGGCCGCCGGAAAGGTGCATACATTGGGAACCGTATTTGCCAATGCCCAGAACAAGCATTCCGCGCCGGGGATTTGCACCCTGTCCGGCAACAGCCTTTTAAAGCTTTACCGGTTTACCGGTGACGCCGGATATCTGGACTGGCTTGCTTGTATCTCCCACAGCCTGCTGCAGTTTGTATCGCTGCCGGATCGTCCTGTCCATACGTTGGCAGGTACGGATCTGCCGGAGGGATATATGAATGAACGGGTACAGACAAGCGACTGGGAAGGGAAAGAAACGGTGGGAGGTTTTCTGGACGGCTCCAACTGGCCGGAGGTGACCTGCCTGCTGACCTATGTGGAGATCCCGGGCATTTATATTGATTTTTCCTGCGGGCTGGTACGCTGTTTTGATCATATCCGGTGCCGCGTCCTTGAAGCGGGGAAAACGGAAATCAGTCTGGAGCTGTTCAATCCCACGGCATATACGGCAGTGGTGACGGTTCTTACGGATGATATCACACAGAAAGGACTCGTGAAGCATAATTATTTTCCTGTAATGCAGAAGATACGTCTGGAACCCAGGGAGAGAAGAGAGTTCAGGTTCGATAATCGCCGCGGATTTCCCGGACGATCTCAATCATATTGACATAACCGCCGGCAGGAACATAATCAGGTATGGAGTTGCCGCTTCCGAAGGCGAAGCCGCCGTGTCCGCTGCAGGTCCGGATAACATCCCCGATATATTCTTTCATTTCCTCCCGGGAAGCGCTGCAGACCACATCCAGATCGATGCCGCCGAAATTGCCGATACGGTCCCCGTAGGTTTCCACCCAATAGGGAAAAGGCGCGATTTGATCTTCATTGGAATGCTTGGCGTTGATGCCGCAGGCGATCAAATCCTCCATTATGCTGAAAATGCAGCCGCAGGAATGCAGAAGGAAGGGCTTCCCTTTGGCATGGACCAGGTCAATGATATGCCGGTACTGAGGAAGAATGTGGGTGCGGATATCATCACCCGACAGCAGGGTATTGCTTTTATACCCAAGATCATCGCCGAAGCGCAGCAGGCAGTAGGTATCTTTGAATTCCTCCAGAAAGCGTGTCCAGATAAGACGGCTGATCTGTCCGGCTTTTTGGAAAAGCTGTGAATAGAGCTCCTCATCATCAGCCGAAATATAGCACAGATTCTGGTAGCCGGTAAGATCCTGGACGATTTCAAAAACGCCGTTTCCCACACCGCCCACAGCCTTCATGCCTTCCGGCATGGCCTGGGAAAGGGCCTTAAAGTACCTGCTGTTTTTTTCAAAGAAAAGATCCGGAATTTCATCCCAGGGATAGGCATCAAAATCTGCCCGGGTACGGATGGCAGGGGTGATGCGGCAGTTCCCAAGGGCGCCTGCACCGGGCATGATCTGGCCGATACAGCATTCGAAGGGGATCACGTCATAACCGTAGTCCCTGAAAAACTGACAGTAAAGACGGAAATATTCCCTGATATCGTTGTCATCGCCGTCATAGAGAAAGGAAAAATCCTTTCCCGTGATTTTGCCGATGACATCGGCGGAAACGATATGCTCATACAGGGGAAGGCGGGCAGCCTCCCTGTTATAAGCGGCGTTTACAATATGTCTGTAGTCCGGTTGAAAATTCATAAGCATTACCTCCTTTATCTGCCTATACCATAGCAAAGACGGGCAAAAGGGACGATACCTTTTTTGACGGATAGTTCATGTTTTTTTACATGATGCCTGCGGCATGAAACAGGAAAGACAGGGAGTATAAAATTACCAAAATTCTTTAATTTTTACCAGTCTTATAAAAGAAAAAAAGATATAGTTTGAGAACAGTGGTTACTGTTCACTCCGTGACCAGTAACGAACAGTGTACCTCTTGTCTTCCTTGGCGCGCGTGAGCCTTTGGGTGACGGGAGGCAGGAAGGAGGGACTTCTATGGCTGACTTTGAGAAGGAACTGCATGAAGGGATGGAGATGCCGGTAGAGGTTTTTATCAGGGATACATCGGGAAGAGAATTGAATGTGGAAGAGCATTGGCATGACTGCATTGAATTTCAGTTCATACTGGAAGGAAAGGCGGAACAGACGATCAATGCGAAGCGGTATATAACGGCAGAGGGGGAACTGGCGCTGATCCTTGGAGGGGATATTCATGCCACCAGGTGCAGGCCGGGGCAGCGGACACGGATTATGGTCCTGAAATTTATGCCTTCTTTATTTGAAAGCGGAGGGTATTCCTTCCTGAACAAGAGGGAGGCAGTACCGGCGCTTTCTAAGGGACAGCGGGAGTTCTTGGCCGCGCTGTTTAACGGAATTGTACAGGAAATGAAGGAAAAGCGGGAAGGCTATGAACTCATGATAAAGGGTAATATTTTCCTGCTTATGGGATATCTGCAGAGGGAGAAAATATTGGAGCCATACAGGCGCGGACGGCGTCAGGCCGGTGTCGGAGATGTGGAAGGTATCCTGAGGTTTATGGAAGAAAATTATGATCAGGATATCAGCCTGAAGGAGATTGCGGACAGTCTGCATATGAATTATTCGTATACTTCCCGTTATTTTAAGAAGATGACAGGGAGAAATTTTAAGGAGTATCTGGATTTTATCCGGGTATCCGAAGCCAACCGTATGCTGGCGGAGAGCAGGAAAAGCATAACGGAGATTTCCATATGCTGCGGCTTTAACGGGCCTCAGGCCATGAACAGGGTATACGGGAAGGTGACGGGAATATCCCCGTCCGACATGCGCAGGCTCTGTCAGGGCATTGAGTCCGGAAAAGCGATGTGAGAAGGAATGGAAAGGTGAAGGAGAGGATTATGACATCACGGGAATTGGTAAATGCCACACTGGAATTTCGCAATGAAACAGGGATTGTGCCCCGGCAGATGTGGGTTCTGCCCTGGGCGGAGAAGAATTACGGAAAGGAACTGGAACGGATCCGGACGCTGTATCCGGATGATTTTGCGGGCCCGCCGGTCATTCTGGATAAGCAGCCGCCGGTGACGGGAGATCCCTATGCGGTGGGGGAGTATGTGGATGAATGGGGCTGCCGTTTCACGAATATTCATGAAGGGGTGATTGGGGAGGTAAAGGAGCCGGTGATCTGTGAAGAGGATTGGTCGGACGCAGGAAAGGTACATATTCCGGTGGAACTGCTCACCTTTGATGCGGATGCGGTAAACCGTTTCTGCCGGGAGACGGATCGGTTTGTGATCGCGGGCTGCTGTCCCAGGCCGTTTGAGCAGCTGCAGTTTCTGCGTTCCACGCAGGAGCTGTATATGGATTTGATGGATCCGCCCCGGGGAATGCTGGATTTTATGGAAAGGATGCATGGCTTTTACTGCGCCCTTCTGGAGAAATGGGCGCAGACGGAGGTGGATGCACTGAATTTTATGGATGACTGGGGGAGCCAGAAAAGCCTGCTGATTTCCCCTGAATTATGGAAAACCTATTTTAAGCCCATGTACCGGGATTATATCGCCATAGCGAAGAAGTATGGAAAAAAGACGTTTATGCATTCCGATGGCTGTATTCTGGACATTTATCCTCATATGATTGAACTTGGCCTGGATGCCCTGAATTCCCAGATATTCTGCATGGGAATCGAAAAGCTGGAACAATTCCGGGGAAAAATCACCTTCTGGGGAGAAATCGACAGACAGCACATTCTGCCGGAAGGAACGCCTGAACAGGTGGAGGCGGCGGTAAAGTCCGTGAAGGAAAGTCTTTGGGCCGGCGGCGGATGTATCGCCCAATGTGAATTCGGACCGGGGGCGAGGCCGGAAAATGTGGAAGCGGTATTCCGGGCCTGGAGCCGGGAGTAGACGGGGAAAGGGAAGGACTGCGGAATGATGGAGAATCTTACGGCACAGCAGGTAAGAGATGTAATTGAGGGCAGGGGATGTACACAGATTCCGGTTTTGTATGATCTGTGGATTTATCCATCCGTCATGGAAAAGGAACAGGCGCAGGTGGAAGCCATGCTGGAAAAATACCCCAGGGATGTACAGGAGGTTTTTCTGAGGTTCCCGGATATGTATGACGCTCCGGAAGAGGACGGAGATTACCGGTGGGCGGCAGCCGGGGGAAAGCACCGAGAGGGCGTGGGCCTGGATGCGGATGTGGTCATTGAAGACTGGGAGGATGCAGAAGAGTTTTTTGAAAGGTTTCCCTCTCCCGATTATCCGGGGCTGATACCGGAATTTCAAAAGGATGGAGAACGATATCTGCTGGCCCGGTGGTGGTATCTGTATTTTGAACGGTTATGGTCCCTGCGGGGAATGGAAAACGCCCTCACGGATTTTTACCTGTATCCGGATGAAGTCCACAGGCTGTTCGGGAAGCTGACGGATTTTTATGAAAGGGCCATGGAGCGGGCCGGGAAGGAACTGGATGCGGATGGATTTTTCGCTTCCGACGATATTGGGACACAGAACAGCCCGTTCTTTTCCCTGGAAATTTTCAGAGAGTTTTTTAAACCCTATTATAAACGGCTCTGTGACAAGGCCCATGAGCTGGGAATGCATTTCTGGCTGCATACCTGCGGCAATGTGGAACTGTTTCTGGAGGATTTTATAGAAATCGGCCTGGATGTAATCCATCCTATCCAGAAAGGAACCATGGATGAAAAGAAAATAGCGGATGTCTATGGGGACAGGATTTGTATACTGGCCGGTTTTGATGTCCAGCAGGCCATTCCCTTCGGATCGCCGGAGGAGGTGCGAAAGGAGGTTCGTTATCTTATCGATACCTTTGACCGGGGCCGGGGCCGCTTTATGCTTACCATGGGGAACGGAACCACGCCGGACTGGAAGAAGGAGAGCCTGGAGGCTCTTTATGAAGAAACCTGTGCCTATGGAGGCAGAGAATAATAACAGGAGGAAAGAAAAAATGACAAACAGAGAACGCTTTATCAGAACATTGAAATGTGAAAAAATCGGAGGGCAGGTACCTACATTTGAGCTGGTCTTTTTCCTGACCATGGAAGCCTTCGGCAAGGTACATCCTTCCCATCGCTTTTATGAACAGTGGAACCAGATGAGCAGTAAGGAAAGAGGGATGCACATGGAAGATATGGCCAATATTTATATTGATACAGCCAGGCGCTTCGGACACAGCGCCATCTTTATCCATCCCAATCCCGGCGATTTGGACAGCACCCAGCGGCTCCTGGAGATAATCCGGGAAAAAACCGGTGATGAATACTATATTATGATGCACGGGGATCCTACCTGGGCAATCCCTGACGGGGATTCCATGATGGATTTTGCCGCACAGATGTATGAAGAACCGGAGGTCCTGAATGAAAAAAGCAAGCAAAGGCTGGATTCCAGCCTGGAATTCGCCGCGAAGCTGCATGAGAGAGGACATCTGCTGGATGGTTTTGCCCTGTGCTCCGACTACTGCTTCAATGTGAATCCTTTTTTCACCTGTGAGCAGTTTGATGAGCTGATTGTTCCTTACCTGAAGGAAGTGATTGCAGAGTACCGGAAAATGGGGTATTACACCATCAAGCATACCGACGGGAATATCATGCCGATTGTAAAGCAGATGGCCGACTGCATGCCGGATGCCATCCATTCCCTGGATCCCCAGGGAGGTGTGGATCTGACGGAGGTTCGTAAAATTGTGGGAGAAAATATTGCCCTGATAGGAAATGTAAACTGCGGCCTGCTGCAGACTGGTACGGAGGAGGAATGCCGGCAGGATGTGCTGCGTGCCCTGAGGCAGGGCATGGAGGCCGGGAAGGGTTATGTGTTTGCCACCTCTAACTGCGTCTATACCGGAATGGCACTGGAACGGTACGAGATGATGCTGGATATCTGGCGGGAATATGGCAATTATGATAATTATAAATTCTGATGAAGGTTTTTTGCAAAGGCCCTGCCGGGAGGCGGGGCCTTTTTTGTACCCGGAAGATACCGGATCCGCACTTTTGGAAGAAATTGTTACTTTTTAAAGGCTCTGTTTTGGCAGTTTTGAGAGAAAGTCACGGTTTTCAAACTTGCGGGAATCTGGAAAAAATGGAACTATGGTGTCAGGACGAGGGCTTCCCCATAAGACGGGAGCCGACGTAACATCAGATAATACAAAAACAGAAAGGTTGTGATGTTAGTTGAAAAAAAGAGCTTCTACCAAGAAAAACCTGACGCTTACAATAATGGCTCTGCCAACGGTTATTATCCTGTTCCTTTTCGCTTACGTCCCAATGGGCGGGCTGATTATCGCTTTCAAGGATTACCGTTTTGACAAAGGGTTCCTGGGCAGCGACTGGATCGGGTTTAAAAATTTTGAATTTTTCTTTAAATCCAATGATGCCTGGGTGGTGCTCCGCAATACACTGGGGCTGAATTTCCTGTTTATTTTCTGTACGCTGGTGATATCCGTTATTATCGCCCTGATGCTGAATGAGGTGCGCAGCAGGAAACTGGTGAAAACCACCCAGACTATTATGTTTTTCCCTTACTTTATGTCATGGGTTGTTGTCGGCTATCTTCTGTATGCCTTTCTGCATCACAACTTCGGGATTCTGAATAACATTATCACCTTTTTCGGCGGCGAAGCGGTATCCTGGTATGCCAGAGCGGAATATTGGCCCTTTATCCTCACCTTTATGTATGTATGGAAATTTGCCGGTTACAACAGCGTCATTTATTATGCCGGACTGATGGGAATTGATTCCTCCTATTATGAAGCGGCGGAAATAGACGGCGCCAACCGCTGGCAGATGATATGGAAGATTACCCTTCCCATGATAAAAGGGCTGATTATCGTTATGCTGATTCTGCAGATTGGACGCATTATGTATGCGGATTTCGGCCTGTTTTTCCAGCTTACAAGGGATCAGGGGGCGCTGTATTCCACTACGGATGTGCTGGATACGTACATATACAGGGCTCTTCGGGTCACAGGGGATATCGGAATCGGTTCCGCCGTGGGATGCTTCCAGGCGGTGACGGGCTTTATCCTGATAGTTACAGCGAATTTTGCTGTCCGTAAAATAGACAGTGACAGTGCATTATTCTGAAGGAGGAGATATGAGCAGAGATTTAAAAAGGCTTCCCAAAATAGTAATATATCTGGTTCTTATACTGATTTGCTGTATCTGTGTCATTCCCATTATTACGGTGGTTTCCATTTCCCTTTCCAGTGATTTGACCATTATGAAAGAAGGCTACGGAATTCTGCCCAAGGATTTTACCACAGAGGCTTACCGCTATGTTTTCAAGGACTGGGTATCCATTATCCGTTCCTATGGAGTGTCTCTCTTTGTCACGGTGTTTGGTTGTGCCGCAGGATTAATACTGAATGCGCTGATGGCATATGTGCTGTCCAGACATGATTATGCCTATCGGAAACAGCTTACCCTGGTTCTCACCATTCCCATGGTGTTAAACGGCGGTCTGGTGCCTACTTATATCTGGCTGACCAAATACATGCATTTAAAAAATACCATTTGGGTTATGATTGTGCCGATGCTGGTAGTTCCCTGGTTTATTATTCTGCTTCGGACCTTCTTTTCCCAGATTCCCTATTCCCTGATAGAAGCGGCAACCGTGGACGGGGCGGGGGAAATGACAATCTTTGCCAGGATCATCCTGCCGCTTTCGAAGCCGGCCCTGGCGACGGTGGGAATGTTTATTACTCTGAATTATTGGAATGACTGGTTTCTGCCTTTGATGTATATAGACAAAAGGGAGCTGTACAATCTGCAGTACCGCTTATATATCATGATGCGGGATGTACAGGAAATGATAAAAAATTCGGCCATGTCCGGTATGGGTATCAGTGTTGCGGATATCCCTACGGAATCGATGCGTATGGCCATGTGTGTGGTAGCTGCCGGTCCGATGCTGATGGTATTTCCCTTCTTTCAGAAATATTTTGTGAAGGGCCTGACGGTCGGCGGTGTAAAAGGATAAAAAAGGAGGAAACAAGAAATGAGAAGGAAACTGGCAACAAAACTGATAGCGGTGGGTATGGCGACCATGCTTATGGCCGGCTGCGGGGCAGAAAAAACGGCATCCACATCCGTACCCTTCCAGGATGCAAAGACGGAGACCGAAGCAGGAGGTTCCGGGGAAGAAACGCCGGCTCAAGCGGACAGGGGGGAGACGGTAAACCTGAAAATCCATACACTGCTCCCTGAGCAGCCGGACAGCAAGGCAGTTATGGATGCCCTGAATGAGTACACGAAAGAAAAACTGAATATTACGGTGGAATATGTATTCCATGGCGGCTCTTATGCGGATAAAATCCAGGTTATCATCGCATCCGGCGAGGAATATGACGCCTGTTTTACCTCAAACTGGATCAATTCTTACAACACCAATGTGGCAAAGGGCGCGTTTCTGGATATCAAGGATATGCTTCCTGAAGCGGCTCCCAGGCTGTATGAAACCATCCCGGAAAGCTTTTGGACGGCGGCAACGGTAAAAGGCGGCATTTATGCAGTGCCCAACCAGCAGATCGTGGCAAGGCAGATGGGGATCCTCATGCCTGAGGAATACGTGGATGCGGCGGGCGTGGATTACAGCACTATCACCAATTATACCAATATTACGGATTATGCCCAGAAGACCTTTGACCAGTTCGGCGCGAAGGTGGCAGGGGCGCCCATCGCCCAATGTGCGGAATACTGCGGCTATGAATATATCAGTGACTATATGTCCGCGGGCGTTATTAAAATGGATGATGAAACCGCGAAGGTGGTTAATTTCTATGATACCCGGGAGTGGAAGGATATGCTGAACGAACTGGTTATCCTCAATGATAAAGGGCTTCTGGACGGCGAATGCGGCTATATGAATGAATACAGTGAAAGCCAGAGGCTTGCCAAGAAGCTGAGCGCCACCATCAGCGGTACCTATAAACCGGGCGTGGAAGCGGAAGAATCCACCCGTGCAGGGTATGAATGTGTGATGGGGACCATTGATACGGCACCCTACATTTCAACCGGCAGCGTTATTGCCACCATGTACGGTGTTTCGGCAACGTCCAAGCATCCTGTGGAAACTCTGCAGTATCTGGAACTGATTAATACGGACCCTTATGCCATGAACCTGCTTTCTTACGGAATTGAAGGCAAGCATTACAACAAGACCGGAGATAACACCATCGAACTGATTCCTGACAGCGGCTTTTCCCATGGTTCCTCCTGGGCGGTAGGAAATGTATTCAATACCTATGTGCTTCCCGGACAGCCTGAGGATGTGTGGGAACAGACGAAGGCTTTAAATGACAGTGCGAAAACATCACCGGTCCTGGGCTTTTCCTTTGACCCGGAGCCTGTAAAGATGCAGATTGCCAATGTTTCCAAGGTGGTGAAAGAGTACGAAAGCCTGGTTGGCGGAGAGCTGCCTGTTGATGAAACCAATGCAGCCTTTGTGGAAAAGCTGCAGGTGGCAGGCGTGGATGAAGTCATTGCGGAAATGCAGAAGCAAATTGATGAATTTATGGCATCAAAATAATTGGAATTAAGATATGCCCGTAATCTCGGGCCGGGGAAGAGTCTGGAAACAGGCTCTTTCCGGCGCTGCGTAAAGGAGTAGAAAAAAGGGGGAGGACGCGTATGCGGCTGACGGCAGGGGGACCGGAAGAAAGAAGAGAGACCATCCGGAAAAAGAAAATGTTCCGGCACATTTTCCATCTGATGGCGGTGTGTATGGCTGCCGTAGTGCTTCTGCTTTCCACGTTGACCTACAGCATGGTGAAAAAGGCAGTGGCCGGGCAGAATATAGAAACTGCCATGGGAGATTTCCGGGAAATCAGGGAGGCTGTGGGAGAAGCGGGGAAGCTGGCAAATTCCCTGGCAACACAGCTCCTTTTGGATGATGTTTGCTCAGGGATGCTTTTTGCAGGCGGAGATGGGAAAATGAATGCCGCAGAGACAGCCCGGGTGGTGAATCAGGTGGCTTTGTACGGGAATATGAATGATTCGGCAGAATCCATCTATCTGTACAACCGGGAACAGGATATGTTTATTACCTCACAGACACAGGCCTTCTGCAGGGGCAGCAGCGATTTTTTCGATCAGGGGATTGTGGAAATCATCAATGACTATGACAGATACCGGGACAGGGACTTTATCCGGCGCCGGATCCTGGTTCCCTACAGTAACGGTTATGAAAAGGAAGAAGAGGTCTATACCTATATTCTGGACGGGATGAAGGGCAGCCGCCTTCAAGTGGCCGTAATCGTAAATCTTTCCATGGATTCCTTATATAACAGCATTCTTCAGACGCAGGGGATGCAGGACAGTTATATGCTGGTAACCGATGAAACAGGGGAAACGGTAATGGAGCTGTGCAGCATATCTGATATCGGAGCGGAAGCGCTGGAGGAGCCGGTGCGCCTTATGGCGGAGTCAGGAAAGCAGTATATGGATTATACCTGGCAGGGAGAAAAATATTTTGTTTCCTGTCTGTTTTCAGAAAGAGAGGGCTGGAATTATGTGAAGGCAACGAAGTGGAGTACGGTATTTGGTATTCTGAGTGAAATCAGGAAGGCGGTGGCGGTGCTGGCCGGGATTATCCTGCTTGCAGCATTGAGCGCTTCCCTGATAAGCTCATTTTCCATTTACCGTGTCTACACCGCTGCGGAGCGGGAATACCGGCGTCTTACCGGTCATAAAAAGAAGGAAAGGGATGCGTTAAGGGAAAGCTTTCTGTATGACTTTATCAACCGGAGAAAACAGTTTGCATGGGAGGAGCTTGACGGGGAGCTGACCCGTTATGGTCTGGGAACGGAAAGACGGTATACGCTGGCGGTGCTGAAAATCGACCGCTATCAGGAGCTCACAAAACGGTTTGGAGAGGATGGCATTTATGATATCAAATATGGTTTCCGCAATGTATTTGAGGAGGTAAGCCGGCGCTGGTTTGAGGCAGAGGGGATTATTTTCAGGGACAACACCATTCTTTTTTTGATTGGGACACAAAAGCAGGATATTCATGGAGAGCTGGCCTCCGTGTTTGAATCCTTTTGTGAAAAAGTGAAAATATTCCTGGAATGGGATTTCCATATGATGGGAATCGGGGAGTATGTTTCCGGAAAACAGCTGCCCCGGCTGAAGGATAAGCTGTGGCCGGAGGTACATAATCTGTATTTTTATCCCCCGAACATACTCACGGACTATGAAGTGGTTAAGGGAAAATATACAAAACCTTTGGATTATGCCCGTCTGGACCAGAAACAGCTGCTGGAGGCGCTGCATGGGGGAAACCGGGAGGAAATCCGGGAGGCTTATCATAAGTTTCTCAGGGTACTATCCGGATGCGATGCCATAGACTATAAAAATGCACTGACCTGGCTTGGTTTCTCTGTGGCAAGAATAAGAGGATCAGGAGGCGCGTATCTGCTTCGGCTGGCGGATTGTGATACAGCGGAAGGGGCTGACCGTATCCTGGAGGAAATGTTCGGGGAGATTCTCCGCCGGAAGGCGGCTGCCATGGAGCAGGGAGGAATACGGGGAAGGATGGAAGAGGTAAAATCCTATATAAAGGAAGAATTCCGGGACCCCAATCTGTCCCTGGCTCTGCTGGGAAGTGAATTCGGTGTTTCCCCGGCTTATCTGGGAAAGCATTTTAAACAGAACTTCGGAAAATCCGTGGCGGAATATATCAATGAAGTGCGTCTGGAGGCGGTGACGGAACAGCTGCTGAAAACACAGCGTCCGGCAAGGGATATCGCTGTGGACTGCGGCTTTAGCGGGGCCAACTATTTTTATACCAGCTTTAAGAAAAAGATGGGGATGACACCCCAGGCTTACAGGGACAAAAATATGAAATAAGTATAAAATGTGTCTTTCCATTATTGACGGAATTCTCTTCTTGCCATATTATAGACTGAGTGGTCTATAAAAGGAGGGCATAATGAAAAAAGAAGAAAAAACCGGTCTGACAAAGGAACGGATTCTCCTGGCTGCCATGGAGGAGTTCGGGGAAAAGGGGTATGCCGCGGCCTCGCTGAATAATATATGTGCGGCGGGGATTCCCAAGGGTCTGCTTTACCATAATTATGAAAATAAGGATGCACTTTATCTGGCCTGTGTGAAACAAAGCTTCTCCGTTCTCATGAACTGCCTGCAGGAGAAGGGCGGTGATGGGGGGCTGCAGGAATACATGGAGGCCCGTCTGTTTTTCTTTCGGGAAAATAAAAAGGAGGCCCGTCTTTTTTTTGAGACGCTTTTACAGCCGCCCGCAGCACTTTCCGAACAAATCACGGAACTGAAGAAGGAATTTGACGAATGGAACCGTTCGCTGTACAGACGTCTGCTTTCCGGGATAACTCTGCGCAAAGGAGTGACGCAGGAGGCTGCCATGGAATATTTTACTCTGATGCAGTCCATGTTTAACGGGTATTTCAGCAGTCCGGCCTGCAGCGGTATGCCTTTTACAGATATCGTGAAGGCGCATGAGACAAAGCTTTCCGTATTTTTGGATTATATGCTTTATGGAATGGCAGAAAGAGGTGAAAAAGAATGATAGCTTCACTGATAAAAATCATGCTTGCAGTGGCGGCAGCATTGCTGACGGGAAAGCTGGTATCCAGGCTGAAGCTGCCCTCAATTCTGGGCTGGCTTCTTGCGGGCATGCTGGTGGGACCCCATGGCCTGAAGCTGATGGACAGCGGGCTCCTTGATGCCCTGTGGTACCAGAATACCATCCATGTGCTGGAATGCGCCGTAGGCCTTATGATCGGCACGGAGCTGGTATGGAGCCGTATCCGGAAATCGGGAAGGGCTATTATGATAACCACGCTTACCCAGTCACTGGGAACCTTTATCCTGGTTTCCGCCGTATTTGCGGTGCTGTTTTCCATAAACGGCATTTCTGTATATCTGGCCTTTGTATTCGGCGGGATCGCACTGGCTACGGCGCCTGCGCCGGCTCTTTCCATCGTAAAGGAGTTTAAAACCGACGGCCCGGTTACCAAAACCCTGATTCCCATGGCGGCTCTGGACGATATGGTGGGTGTAGTGGTGTTTTTTACAACCATAGCCATTGTGGCAGGTAGTATATCGGATCAGAAGCTTCCGGCCTATATGATTGCCGCAGTGGTGCTTCTTCCGCTGGCAATCGGTGCGGCCGTAGGGGTGCCTGCCGGGATTCTGCTGCGCGGGGAGCATAAAAAAACGGTGACCCTTACCATCCTTGTGGGAATGATTCTGGCAACCGCAGCCATTGGTTTTTTATGTAATACGTTCCTGATGCCCAGGCCTGTTTTGAATTTTATGCTTATGGGCATGGCTTTTTCCGCCGTGTTTTCCAATATGGTTTCCCCTGAACGGCTGGAACAGATCATGGGTTATTTTAATCCGGTCCTCAGCTTTTCCATGGTGCTTGTTATCCTGAATCTGGGAGCTCCTTTGGATTATCATCTGATTCTGGGGGCGGGCGTATATACTGCCGTCTATATTGCCGCAAGGGCATGCGGGAAATATTTCGGCGCCCGGCTTGGAGGCCGGATAACGAAGTCTCCGGATACCGTACGAAAATATTTGGGGCTGACCCTTTTGCCCCATTCCGGCGTATCCCTGGTATTTACAGGGATAGCCGTATCCGTGCTTTCTTCGGCGGCGCCGGAAAATGCGGGTATCATTCAGGGGACCATTGCCGCCGCCGCAGTGATCAATGAGATTATCGCAGTGGTAGCGGCAAAAAAAGGCTTTGAACTCGCAGGTGAATTCGGCAACGTGAAGCAGACGGAAACCGGAGATCAAAGTCTGCGGGGAGCCCGGATTCAGTAAAGTTTTTAAAATATATTTCAGAAATTTGCCGTGTGATTGTCGGATGCGGGCATCCAGATCCGGTACCTCCCGCTCAGGGCCAGCAAGGCGAAAAGATACAGGCAGTTGTCATAATACCGTCTGTTCCCGGTACGCAGAGGCGTATTCCAGAATTTCAGGACACAGTCTCTGGCGTATTGTCCGTCCGCAGCCAGGGAAGCCTGGGCGTTTGTGGCGATAACAGCCACCGGATGCAGGGCTTTTTGCTCCACCGGAGTCCCGTCAATGAGGAAAACCCCGTCCTGGTTGTCTTTGGCTGTTTCCTGATAGAATTGCTGCAGCTTCGCCGCGATTTCCTTTTCCCAGGGGTCTGCCGCAAACCACAGGTAATCCAGCCCTATGTTGGCAATCGTACGGTAGGCGTCGCTGTAATACCAGTCGTGGCGGTCATTGCCGCCGGGCTGGGAATACACGGGGGTTCCGTCATATTCCGCATATTCTGCGCACAGGCCTGTCTCGGGATGACAGGCTTTTTTCAGATATTCCCTGCTGGCCTTAGCCGCTGTTTTCCAGAATTCCCTGTCTTCCTCATCAGCCCAAAGCGCGAAAAGCTCATAAAAATGCGGAAGATGGTAGGAAGGATCGGAAAAATCACATTCCGTGATAAATTTTATCAGATGATTGTCCGGATCCCACATGGGCTTTCCGGTACCGGGTTTCTCACCCTTATGGATGCAGTCATGCAGGATTTTCCTCGCCTGGGCTGAATAATTGAAAATCCCTTCTCCGTCGCCCCAGCGGTTGGAAGCGAAGAAGAGTGCCATGGCAAAAAATTCTTCGCCGTCCGGCGCAGGACCCCAGGCATTTTTGGTTCCGTCCAGCTGACAGGACCATGCGAAATAGCCTTCGTTTTCCATATTCGCTTCAGGATGGGCCGCCAGGGTTTCGGCGTCCATGTACATATACGTCCTGGCCCATTTCCAGATGCGGTCGAATTCTTCTTTTTTATCCAGCTGGACGCACATCATCATGCCGTAGGACATTCCTTCCGTGCGTACGTCGTTGTTTCCGGTATCGGTGAGGAAGCCGCAGTCCGGGCCTGCCTCATGATAAATCCGTTCCTCCTCCTTTCCGTAGAACATAGTCCGGAAGGTGTCGGACACCTTCTTTTCAATTTCTTCCTCCGGAATGCCGCATTCCATAAATACATTCCGGTAAACCCCTGTTTCAAATGCACCTGTCATTTCTTTCCCCTTTCTTCTGTGTCCTTACAATAGTTCCGATTCGGTTGAGTTATTCCTTTACGCCGCCAATGGTAAGTCCTGTTATAAAATATCTCTGCAGAAAAGGATACAGGCATACAATGGGCAGCATGGTCAGTATGGTCGCCGCAGCACGCACGGAGGTAGGCGTTACGGCGCTTGCAGCCGTGGCGTTTTTCATGGATTCCGCGCTTGCCCCCTGGTTGGTGACGGAGGAGAGCAGTTTCATCAGCTCGTACTGGAGCGTTGTATACTGATCACTCATTCTATTATACAACATCGCGTCAAACCAGGAGTTCCACTGGCCCACGGCAACGAATAAGGCTACTGTTGCGTATACCGGTTTGCACAGGGGAGATACGATTTTCAGGAATATGGTCATATATCCCGCCCCGTCCAGCTGGGCGGATTCCTCCAGGCTGTCCGGGATTCCCGTCATATAGGTACGGATGACCAGCATATTAAAGGCGCTGAGCATGCCGGGGACGATATAAACCCAGAAGCTGTTGGTCAGTCCCAGGCCCTTATAAAGAAGGAAAACGGGAATCAGCCCGCCGTTTACATACATGGTGACAACCCAGAACAGGGAGAGCTGGCTCTTGAACAGAAAACGCTTCCTGCTGACGATAAAGGCCAGGAGGGCGTTGGAGGCGAGAGCGGTGAGAGTCCCGATAATCGTTCTGGCAACGGAAACAACCGCGCCGTTAATGAGATTGTTTTTATGTATGACGGTTTTATAATTCTGCAGGGTCCATTTACGCGGCAGCAGGTAAATCCCTCCGCGGAGGGAATCGGTGCCGTCATTGAGAGAGATTGCCAGTGTGTTGAGGACGGGATAGAGCGTGATTACAACAAAGGCAATCATGAAAAAGGTATTTAAAACGGTGAATATTTTGCCGGATACGGAGGAGTTGTAAGCCACTCCCTTTTGTCCGGATTCTTTTTTTGTTTTCATTTTTCTGCCTCCTTAGAACAAACGCTCTTCGCCGGTGCGTTTTGCCATTTGGTTTGCGATTACAATCAGGATGATGCTGACCACGCTCTTGAAGATACCGGCGGCCGTACCGATAGCATAATCACCCTGGCTGATCCCCCATTTCAATACGTAAATGTCAATGGTCTGGGAAACGCTCTGCACAAGGCCGTTGCCTAACAGATACTGTACTTCGAAGCCCGCATTCAGCACGTTGCCCACATTCATCAGAAGAAGTATCATGATGGTGGGCTTGATTCCGGGGAAGGTAATGTGCCGGATTTTGGCCCAGCGTCCCGCGCCGTCTATGGATGCGGCTTCATACAGGGAAGGATCGATGGCGGTGATGGCGGAAAGATAGATGATAGCGTTCCAGCCTGTCTCTTTCCATACATTTGCAAATGCCACAATCCACCAGAAGTACTTGGGATAAGCAAAAAAATTCAGCGGCTGTTCCAGAATGTGGAATTTCAGCAGCAGTTCGTTTACAATACCGGTGCCGGAGAGGGCGTCGTGGAGAATCCCTGTAACAATGATCCAGGAAAGAAAATGCGGCAGATAGGAGATGGTCTGTACCGTTTTCTTTCCTGTTTTGGACTTCACTTCGTTGAGTAAAATGGCAAAGGCGATCGCCATGACGAAGGTGAGTACCAGGTTGATGACGCCCATGGCCAGTGTATTGCGGATGACCCGTAAAAAGGTGGCGTCTGAAAAAAGCTGCTGGAATTTGGCAAGGCCGATAAACTTTGAATGCAGGATACCGTCCTTGGGTTTATAGTTCTGAAAGGCCATCAGCCAGCCGCCTAACGGAAGATAGCAGAAGATAAAGCCGTATATTACAAAAACAGCGGCCCAGAAAATAAGGACCTTCTGTCTCCTCAGTTCCTTCCAGGTGATTTCCGTCTTATTCTTTTTTTTCTTTCTTGCATTTCCTGCCATAACTGCTCCTTTATATAGGGCAGGCAGCCGTAATCACATATCGTAACCACTGCTGCCTGCAGCTGCTTAATATTCGCCGTTATCTTTTGCCAGCTGGATTCTTCTGTCCAGCTCGGTCTGCATTTCACTTAAGAAATCTTCCGGCTTGCAGTCTGAATAAACTTTCATGTATTCTTCCCAGGCGCTTTCAAAATCAGAAGCCATAACAACCTTGGGCAGATATTCATGCTTGATTTCTCCCATTTTTGTCCAGGCGGTTCCGCCGGGGGTGGAGGTGGTCATAGTGTTGCTGTAGGAATACATGGGATACCAGGGACCGGGAGGTGTATTGGTTCCAATCATTTCCACATAGGTGGAACAGCCGTAGGCTTCCAGACATTCCTGTACGTCCGCCTGTAAACCGTCCAGGAATTCCTGAGGCTGTTCGGCAGGGGTGGCGGCGTTAATTCCGTCCTTGCTCATGCCGCTGTAGTTCGGGAAATAGGAATAGGTGCAAAGGTGGGATGCCTTGTAAGCGGGATCGGAAGCATTGGTACGCATTTCATCGGTACGGGAGAAGACACCGTTCTCGTCTTTATTGTAGTCTACGCCTTCGATTCCCCAGTTGCGCAGGGTGAGTACTTCAGGGCTGAGAAGATCATTGATGAACTGGAGAGCACCGTCAATGTCTTTGCAGCTGGTGGTGATACCGAGACCGTTTGATACGTTCAGGGCGCCGTCGGAGGTATGCCACATATTTTTGATATCTTCAGAGATGGTGATAGGCAGAGGAACATAATCGCAGCCCTGCTTATCCAGTCCCTGCTGCTTTAAGGAATCATTTACGGAATAAGCGAAGTTCCACCACTGGTCAATCATTCCGAGCACACGGCCCGTGGAAAGCTTGGCGATATATTCATCATAGGTCTGGGTGAAGGATTCCGGATCCACAATTCCCTTCTGGAATTCTTCGTTCAGCTTCTGGAAATACCTTTTTGCTGTGGGCGTTGTGTTATAGTCCACAATCTTCAGGCTATCCGTGTCTACAATAACGGAGCCGTCGTTGGGATGCCCATCCAGGAACTGGGGAGCGTTTTCCAGACAGAAGTATCTCCAGTCATCGCAGAGGATGGTATAAGGGATGTTTGCCGTTCCGTCTTCCATGGAAGGATTTGCTTCGTTATAGCTTTCAATGAGGTCAAAATACTGATCCATTGTTTTCACTTCCGGATAACCGGCCCATTTTAACACGCGGGTCTGGATCCAGAAGGCCTCGTCGCTGTGTACGGCGCTCATGTCTTTTTCCCAGATATTTCCGAACTGGGGAATCCAGTAGATTTTTCCGTCTTCCTGACGTACCTTATCCCATTCCGCATCGGAATAGAACTCCTTGATGTTAGGGTATTTATCCAGATAATCATCCAGGGCCACAAGAGCTCCGGCTTCATACAGCTGAATCTGTCCGTCGCTGCCGTCTATGAAATCCGGGTATTCCCCGCCGGCGATCATCGTTCCCACGGCTTCCTGGGCGGTCTGGCCTGTCAGCCAGGTTTCCTTGACTCTGGCGCCTGTGATATCAGCGATAGCAGCCTGTATTTCGTTGTCGTCATTGATCTCTGTTCCGGGAACGGCAAAGAATGCGGTGTATTCCCGAATTCCCTGGCTCTCTGTTTCGCCGGCGCTTTCCTGGGAAGCGGTGCTTCCGGAAGAGGCTGCATTGCCGCCGCAGCCGGATAAAAGGGAAAGTGCCATTGCTGCAGAGAGTAAAAGCGCTGTCAGTTGTTTCTTTTTCATTCTGAATCCTCCTGATATTTCTTAATTGCCTGCTTATTAAAATGCATTGTCAAAATGTATACCCGGGTATGTCCTTGTGTATTTATTCTATACCAACTACACAAAACAACAACCTGAGAAAATACATAAAAAACCCTGACAAATTATAGTTGCACAATTGAACTGTAATTTATCAGGGCTTTTTTTGATAAGTGGACAAAGAACTGTGCTCCCGGCCGATGCTATTCCCTGCATTTTTTCCGGAATCTGGCCGGAGTGCAGCCCTTTGCCGCGATAAATTTATTGATAAAATAGTCCAGATCATGGTAGCCGACCTTTTCCATGATTTCATAGTTCTTCATGTCCGTATGAAGGAGAAAGGAGGCGGCCATTTCGATCCTGTAATTATTCAGGTAATCCTTAAAGGAGACGCCATAGGTTTTCCGGAACAGCTGTCCCAGATAAGCGCTGTTTATGTAATAGTTCTGGCCCAGCTCCTTCAGGGTCAGGTTTTCCGAATAATGTTCCCGGATGTATTGCTCTACCTCCCCGAGAACGCCGCCGCGTATCGTTTTCCCCCTGATCTGGGAAAGGTAATCCGCATATTCTTCGGCAAAACGCTTCAGATGCATCCGGCTGCCTCTCATGGTACCGGAGTCAAAAGCGCTTCCGCTGATAAATTCCAGGATTTCCTCCTGGTTCACATTGGGATCCTGGGCCTGTGCCAGATGGACAAGCTGAAAGAGGAGATAGTCGATATTGAGGCTCACAAGCTTGGCATCCATGGCATTCTGATTGATTTCATCATACAGATGATCCACAAGGCCCGGTATCCGTTCCTTGTCATTCTGTTCCACAGCCCTGGCCAGATCGTCCAGGCTGGCCTTGAAAAGCAGGCTTCTGCCTTCCGTCCGTTCCTGTTCCTCATACCAGGAAATGCACTGGTTCATCCCGTCAACATGGAAATTCTGGAAGGAGCGGGCGATATTGGCGGTCCGGTAGGATTCGGACAGCCCGGATATATGCTCTACACGGTTTCCCACAAACATGACGACCGGATGCTTGATGGCTTCCTGAATGCTGCCCAGGAAGCTGTCGAGATAATCCTGCTCGTTCATTCCGGCTTCCTGCGCCATATAGTCACAGTAGATCAGGCCGATATCATAATCCCTCTCATTGCTGGACACATCGAAAATGCAGTGCCAGCCGTCTTCTCCCAGAAAGTCCAGACAGGATTGGTACAGAAACCTCTGCAGCTTCCTTTTTTCTTCCTCTGTTTTGGGCGGCTCGTATTCGGAGCCTTCCTCATTACGGTCATCAATTTCAATATCGATATACCGGATGCCGCCGTCCGTACGCATCTTTGCGGTCACATATTCCAGGTTCATCTGATCGTATTTGCCGCAGATAATGGCGATGAGGTTTCGCGCAAAATATGCCTTTTCCTGAAGGGCTTCCTCTTCCTTTTTCCGGAGGGTCAGACTGCTTTCTGCCTTCACCTTGTCGAGAGCGGCTATGAGCTCCGTCTTTCGTACCGGCTTTAAAATATAATCCATACAGCCGTACTGGAGCGCTTTTCTTGCATATTCAAAATCACTGTATCCGCTTAAAATGATAAAATAGGCATCGGAAATGCCTTCTGTCCTCAGCTTTTCCAGAAGCTCCAGGCCGGACATGGCGGGCATCCGGATATCGGCCAGTATCAGATCCACTTCATTGTTTTTCAGAAACCGGATGGCTTCCAGGCCGTTTGCCGCCGTCCCCGCAATTTCAAATCCTTCCTTTTCCCAGTCGATCAGGACGGAAAGCCCCTGCAGGATAAAGGGCTCGTCATCAACAAATAATATGCGAAGCATCAGGTACCTCCTTCTGTATCATTTATAAATTTTCATTCTGTTTCCATGCTTTTTTATGGAGCGCTTCCACGGGAATTTTGATCGTGATGATAGTGCCGGAGCCTTTTTCGCTTTCCAGCTCAAAACAGGCCTGATTGCCTGTGGCCATACGCAGCCGCAGACAGGCGTTCATAATTCCCACCCGGCGGTTTTCCTTGAGCAGCTGCATGCTGGCATTATTCATGTTTTCCTGCATGTCACGGACCAAATCCGGGCTCATTCCGTGGCCGGTATCCTCCACCTCCATACAGAGTATGCCTTCGTCGCAGTAGCAGCGGACGAAAATCCAGCCCGCCGCGGTTTTGTTTTCCAGCCCGTGGACACAGGCGTTTTCGGCAAAAGTGACCAGGGTCAGCTTGGGGACACAGTATCCCCGGCAGGAGTCATCCACTTCTATCTGGTAGGAAAGGCGATTGCCGAACCGGTATTTCTGAAGCTCCAGGTAAGCTTCCACAAACTGTATTTCTTCATGGATGCTGATGGAATCCGTTCCCCAGTCAACATACTGGCGTTCCATCAGAGCCAGCCTTTCCACCATGCCGGCGGTTTCCAGCTCCTTTTTCAGCAGGCTGTGCATGCGGATGCTTTCCAGGGCGTTGAAGAGAAAATGGGGATTGATCTGGCTGTGGAGGGCCAGAAGTTCCGCCTTCTGTCTGGCGATATCCATTTCCTGTTCCTTGAGCCTGTCCTTGTAAACGGTCTGTATCAGGTCGTTGATACGGCCGGCCATCAGGTTGTAGCTTTCCATCAGGATTCCGATTTCATCCTTTCCCCGCACCGCGGGCAGGGCTTTCAGTTCATCGATGCCGCCTTTTTCAAAAGCGGCGCCAAGCTCCATGAGCCGTGAGGTGAAGGAATGGTTCAGGCCGGTCATCAGCAGGGCCGGCAGAAGCAGGTTCAGACACAGAAGGAAAATCAGAAGATGGAAATTGTTTTTTATGAGAGCAAGGGCACTTAATTCCCTGTTCAGGACATAAATATTCCATACCCGTCCGTAAACATTCATGCTCTTTGAAATCCCTGTTTTCTTCAGCAGGTCGGAGGTGAAGGTCTCATAGGGCTTTCCCATGCCGCCGTGCCCGTCGTTGGAAAAGAGGATAGTGTCCCCGTCGCAGATATAAACGAGAAAGCTGTATTTGGCGTTTACGATACTCTGGGACATACTGCTGTAGTCCAGATCCATTTTCACCAGGTTGGGGCCGGAGCCTTTATGATAGTAGTCCATTCTGCGGATGATGGATATTTTCCGCTGTGAAGAGGTGACGGAGGATTCATAGTAGGGATAGGCGAGGATTTCCTGACCGGAATCTATAAAATCCCGGTACCACTGTTCTCCTTTTATGGTATCCAGGTTCCAGAAGCTGCCGCCGTTAACGATACCGGGATTATCCGTATACATCACGATCTGATAATTGCTTGTCACGACGCTGGCTTCATAAAGGGAATCCTTCAGAAAATCCTGATAGCGTTCAAAGTAGTCCAGGGGGGATTGGTAGTCGGCTTCCAGAAAGGCATTGATATATTTATTGCTGTAAATATTCAGAGAAAGATTGGCGGCATTATCCATACGGTTGCTCAGGCTGTATTTGATAGCGTCCGCGATATTTTCCATTTCATGCCGGCTGGTATTGTGCTCGGCGCGTACCGTCATGTAAATGATTACGCTGTCGGTCAGGATCAAAGGGAGCAGGACACAGCATAAATAGAGCAGCATAAGTTTTCTGGCGAGGGGAAGGTTATCCAGAAACTTTCCCGGCCCTGCCAGCAGACGCTGCTTTACATTTGCAAAAAGGTTTGTTGTCCTCTTATCCATATGTGTCCCCCTCCACGCCAAACGACGGCAAAAAAACGGGAACCATGGGGCCCCGATCTTAGTCAGGTTATACTAATACCGCTTTCGTGTGAAAGAATTGTAACATATTAGCCAAAGGGAAACAAGCTTCAGTTGGTTTACAGCGGATGTATACAGGTTTTTCTGTAAACCTGCCGAAAAAATGAATGCTCCTTGCGTGATGGGGCCAATAATGCTATAATTCCTTATTGAATTCAGAAAAAGGGGAATGCCTGAAAAAGAAAATAAGGGCATTATTTTGTTTAACGTAAAACTTGTAATAGGAAAAGAGAGGGTGCTATTATAATTATGGTTACATTAAAGGAAATTGCGAGAGAGTGTAATGTCTCAGCAACCACAGTCTCCAATATACTGAACGGGAAGCCGAAGGTCAGCGAAGAAACCAGGCTCAGAGTCCTGGATGTGGTGAAGAAAAGGGGGTATCAGCCTAATTATATCGCTCAGGGGCTGAGAAACCAGAAGACAAAAACGATAGGAATCATTGCGGAAGATATTTCCCAGTTCAGTACGCCCGGAATGATAGAAAGCATTATGGCCTGCTGTGAAGAAAAGGGGTATCGGACAATCGTGCAGAACCTTCGTCTGTATGCGAGGTGGAAGGAATCCTGGTACAATAACGAGGAAGCCTACCGTTCCGTGCTGGAGCCTGCGCTGCAGGAGCTGCGTTCCATTAAAGTGGACGGGGTGATTTATGTGGCGGGGCATGCGAGGATCATTCATTTTTTCCCGGAGGATTTTTCCATGCCGGTGGTGCTGGCATATGCCTATACGAATGCCGACTGGATTCCGTCTGTGGTGATTGAAGAGGAAAAGGGCGGCTATGATATGATGAAGTACCTGCTTTCCATGGGACACCGGGAAATAGGCATCATCGGCGGACGGGCGGATAATATTCATACCCAGAAAAGACTTCTGGGGATCCAGAAAGCGATGTTTGAGGAGCAGGTACCCTATAATCCGGGCTGGGTCCGTTACGGAGCCTGGGATCGGGAATCAGGATATGAGCAGGCAGGGCCGCTTGTGGATGCGGGCGTGTCGGCGATCTTCTGTATGGCGGACCGCATGGCGGGCGGTGTTTATGATTACCTGGAGGAGCATGGGCTGAGGGCCGGAGAGGATATTTCAATTACCGGTTTCGATAATCAGGATCTGTCGGAATATATCCGTCCGGCACTGACGACGATGAGCCTGCCTCTTTCCGAGATCGGGCATAAGGCGGCCGAGATGCTGCTGGAGAGGATTGGCGGTGAGGAGAAGGAGGCGGAGGCTGCGGATGAAAAGGCGGCTGAAATCAAGATTCCCTGTTCTATCGTGCTGCGGAATTCGGTGAAAAGGAAGCAGCCATAAAAAACACAAAACAAAATTATATAGTAACAGTAAGGTGTATGGAAATTATAATAATGGCCATGCACCTTTTTTTTGATGGATACCGTTTGGAAGAGATACGGATGACATCTTGATGTGACAGAAGTCTTTATGGCAGATGAAAATAGAAATGCATTTTCCATTACTGTAAATACAGAATATAAAAACTGGTAAAACGATACATATGTAGATTTTAGTGCAAATAACATAAAAATAACACAAATAGAAAATTTCTAAATCGTTTAAGTAAATAGAAATATGTGTAAATTGTATAAAAATCATAATATATTAAAACATATATTGACATTCATGGTGGAAGAGTTATATAATCCATTTAAACAAAGGTTTAACGATAAACAAAATGTAAACTCTTTGGGAGAAGGGAGAGAAGTATGAGTCTTTTTCAAAACAAGAAAAAATGGAATTCTTTCAAAATGTTCCTTTATGTACTGCCCTTTATTGTGCTGGTTTTAATTTTTGCCTATTATCCGCTGTACGGCTGGGTATACGCATTTTTTGATTACAAACCGCCGAAACCATTTTCCATCCATGACTTTGTGGGGCTGAAATGGTTCAAGTCTCTGGTGGAGAATCCTATTAAAATCAATCAGCTTCTGCAGGTGCTTAAAAATACCTTTGCCATGAGCGGCATTACGCTGGCAACCTCCTGGCTGCCCATGATATTTGCCGTATTTATGAATGAGCTGCGGTGTGTGCCCTTCCGGAAATTCGTGCAGACAGTGACCACGCTTCCCAACTTCATCAGCTGGGTGCTTGTATATTCCGTGGCATACAGCCTTTTTAACAGCACAGGTATGGCGAATACCCTGCTTCAGACACTGGGGATTACTACGGAGCCGATTCTTTTTCTCCAGTCCTCCGAACATGTATGGCTGACGATGTGGCTGTGGCTTACATGGAAGAACCTGGGCTGGTCGGCCATCATGTACATAGCGGCGATTTCCGGGATTGATGATGAAATGTATCAGGCGGCAAAGGTGGACGGTGCGTCAAGGCTGCAGATGATTTGGTATATCACGATTCCGAGCCTCCTTCCCACATACTTTGTATTGCTGATGCTCAATATCGCGAACTTCCTTTCCAACGGTATGGAACAGTACTATGTATTCCAGAATGCTTTTAACAAAGAGACGATCCAGGTGCTTGACCTTTACGTATACAACACCGCGATGGGAAGCGGAAGCTATTCCGTATCCGTTGCAATCAGTATGCTTAAGAGTGTTGTCAGTCTCATTCTTTTGTTCTTTGCCAATACCATGTCCAAGCTGATACGCGGCGAAAGCTTTTTGTAGGGAAGAGGAGGAAAAAATGAGCAGGGAAAAAGTTCTTAAAACAAAAATGCACCACAGTTTCGGCGATAATATGCTGGCTGTTGTCTGCTATATCATATTTGCCCTTTGTGCCTTAATTTGTATTTATCCTTTTTACTATATTTTCATAAATACCATAAGTGCCAATGATTTGAGTGCACGCGGTGTGATTCTGTTCTGGCCGAAGGGGCTTCATTTTAAAAACTATCTCAGTGCGCTGCGCATTGACGGCCTTTTCCAGGCGGCCAAAATATCCGTGCTGAGGACCATTATCGGTACGGTGGGTACGGTAGGAGCCTCCGCCTTCCTGGGCTTTATGTTTACTCAGGATAATATGTGGCACAGGAAGCTTTGGTACCGGCTGGTGGTTGCGACCATGTATTTCAATGCGGGTATTATCCCCTGGTACCTCACCATGAGGAACCTGCATCTGACGAATAATTTCTGGGGCTATATTTTCCCGGCAGTTGTCTCCCCGTTCTATATTATACTGACCAAAACATTTGTGGAGTCGGTGCCCAAGGAACTGCAGGAAGCCGCGCAGATTGACGGTGCGGGAATCATGAAGATTTTCTTCAAGGTTATGCTTCCGGTTATCAAGCCTATCATGGCAACTGTTGCGATTTTCTCCGCGGTAAACCAGTGGAACTCTTTCCAGGATACACTGCTTCTGGTAACGGATACCAAGCTTTATCCACTGCAGTTCATTCTGTATCAATATCTGAATCAGGCGAGTTCGCTGGCCGGCCTTGCCAATACCAATAACAGCGCTTCCATGGCGGCGGCAGTAGCCACAAGCCAGACGCCTACCAGCGTCCGGATGACGGTAACAATAATCGTAGTTATACCGATCATTCTGGTATACCCCATATTCCAGAGATATTTTGTTAAGGGTATCATGATCGGTGCCGTAAAAGGCTGAGAAAATAGCAGAAGACCGACTTCTGTTATAGATAGACTCAATAAAGAGCAGGAGGAAAATACTCTGTTCGCAGAGGCTCATATTTTTCTTCGGAAAACAAGGAGGATTCAAGATGAAAAGGAAACGTTTAGCATCCCTGGCACTGGCAGCAATCATGACAGCTTCAACTGTTTTGGCAGGCTGCGGACAGGGCAAAGACACAACAGCGCCGGCAGGCGGAAGTTCAGAACCGGCAGCGGCAGAATCTGCAGCAGAAAGCAGCGCAGGTACGGAGGCTGCACAGGGAGCAGCTCCTGTGGTATCCCATGATACGGAGATGACCATTGAAATTTATGATAAGGCCGCCAATTACCAGGGAATACAGGCCGGCTGGTTCGGTAAGGTACTCAAGGACAAATTCAATATCCAGCTTAACATTATCGCGCCTCAGGTATCCGGAGATGCCAATTCCCTTTATCAGACACGAAGCGCATCGGGCAATCTGGGAGATATCGTAATCATTGACAACTCCGAAATGCAGGACTGTGTGGAAGCCGGCCTGATTATGGATATCGGCGATATTATCGGAAGCTATGAAAACCTGACCAAGTATAAAGAACAGATAGATCTGTTCAACGGAACCATGAGCGGGGTGGAAGCAGGAAGTATTTATGCGATTCCCTGTAACATGAACAGCAACGGCCCTACAGCTTTCGTGGGCACGGAGGTTTTAAGCGCACCCAGAGTGCCGTGGGATCTGTATGAAGGGCTGGGCTGCCCGGAACTGAAAACCACAGATGATCTGCTGAACATGCTGGCGGATATGCAGGAAAAATATCCTACCAATGCGGCAGGCGACAAAGCCTTTGCGATTACCATGTGGAAGGACTGGGACGGCGGCAGTATTGAAAATGCCAATCTGCTGACAAACTGGTTCGGACAGCAGGTAAAGGAATCCGTTCTTCTTGGCAATGACAATACCATCATGCCTTTGACGGATAAAAACGGCGGTTACTACAAAGCACTTCAGTTTTTCTATAAAGCCAATCAGATGGGACTGGTTGATCCGGACTCCGCTACTCAGGATTGGACCACAGCCTGTGACAGCAAGATGAAACAGAAGAGAGTATATCTGTTCTGGTATAACTGGCAGAATGGTTTCTGGAATACACCGGAGCACGGACAGAACCGTGAAAATTATATGTATACACCTGTAGCGGATCTGAACTTCTTCCAGACAGCTGATTCCTATTATGGCGACGGCCGTGTATGGGGCGTTGGTTCCCAGGTGGACGAAGAAAAGAAATTACGGATTATGGAGCTGCTTGACTGGCTTGCATCTCCCGAAGGGCTTACCTATCAGCATAACAGCCTGGAAGGTTTTATTTACACAGTAAATGATGATGGAACCTATACTCTGACCAAAGAAGGACAGGATCGTTTTACCGGAGATCTCCAGGTTCCGGAAGAAATGGGCGGCGGCACTTGGAGCGACGGCAACAATCAGATCAACCAGTGGATCGCAGGAAGCGCTGAAAAGAACCCTGTAACAGGAGAATATTTTGAGCCCAACTTATGGTCATCTACCATAGAGATGAACCAGACCGCGACAACAAAGGAATGGTCGGAGAAATTCGGAGCTGTGAACGAAGTGGAATATATGAAAGACAAAGGACAGCTCGGCATGGTTGCCAATGTAAATATTCCTCTTGCAAGTGACGATACGGATACCGCGCTGATCAGAAGCCAGTGCAAGAGCGTTGTATGTGATGCTTCCTGGCGTATGGTATTCGCAGCAAGCGATGAAGAATTTGAAAAGATGTGGGATGATATGTGCGTACAGCTGGAAGGCTTCGGCTGGAATGACCTGGTTGCCTTTGATACCGATAAATATCAGGCAGTCATTGACGCAAGAAAAGCAGCAGAATAAGAGCAGAATAGGAATGACAGAAAAGTGGGGGCTGGCGGTTGCCGGCCCCTTTTTCTCTTTTTACGGACACAGTAACGGTTCCGGCTTGTCTGAACGGTTACGGTAATTTGTGATTTTCCGCAGAAGCGGAGGGAGGGGAATGACATGAGTCTGAAAACAGTATATCAGCCATATTTCAGGATGGGGGCCGCCGTTCCGGCGCAGGTATTTGAGAGCGCTATAGCTTTGGGGGAGCTGTGCGCGCAGTATGATTCCATGACCTGTGAGAATGAGATGAAACCGCAGTTTCTTCTGGATGAAGGGGAAAACAGAAGGAATGCAGCGCAGTATGACCGCTGTCCCGCCGTATGTTTTGAAGGCGTACGGAAATATCTGGATTTTGCCCGGGAGCATGGCATGAAAATGAGGGGGCATACCCTTGTATGGCATAACCAGACACCCGGATGGTTTTTCACAGAAGGGTACCGTGGGGAAGAGGATGCTCCCCTTGCGGACAGGGAGACTATGCTTGCCAGGCTGGAAGGGTATATCCGTCAGGTGCTGGAATTTACCCAAACAGAGTATCCGGGAATTATCTATGCATGGGATGTGGTAAATGAGGCCGTGGAGGACGGGGCGCTGCGCCGTTCCCTGTGGACGGAAACCGTGGGTGAGGACTTTATCCTGCAGGCGTTCCGGTTTGCGAGAAAGTATGCGAAGCAGGATGTCAGCCTGTTTTATAATGATTATGATACCTTTATTCCCTGGAAACGGGATGTGATCTGCGAACAGGTCTTAAAGCCGCTGCTTTCGGAACAGCTGGTGGATGGCATGGGAATGCAGTCCCATATGACCATGAACACGCCTGACCTGGAGGAATATGAAAAATCACTCCGCGTTTACGGCTCCCTTGGAATCCAGATTCAGGTGACGGAGCTGGATATCCATAATGCAGATCCGTCGGCGTCGTCCATGGAGGCCCTTGCCGCCCGCTACAGAGAGGTTTTCACCATCCTGACAAGAAACAAAAAGGAAGGGACGGCCGATGTGACCGGCGTGACCTTCTGGGGAATGCAGGACGATGACAGCTGGCTCACCGGTTTCCGGGGAGAACGAAGCTTTCCTCTGCTTTTCCAGGACGGTTTCCGGCCGAAAACGGCTTATCAGGCGGTACTGAGCGTACCCGGACGAGTGGAAGGGGATACGCAGGATCGCCTTCCGGGAGGGGAACGCTTTGCCTTCTGGGAAAAAGCGCCGGTATTCACCAGAGAATATCATGTGAATGCCGCCCATCCGGAAGCCTGCGATGAAAATGACGGAAGCATGGAACATCCCTTTGCGACCATTCAGGCAGCAGCCAATCTGGCGGGGCCGGGAACCAGGGTATGGATTCACGGCGGTGTTTACCGGGAGTGCGTCCATCCGGTATGCGGAGGAAACGGCCCGGAGGAGATGGTGAGCTTCGAAGCTTTTGGGGATGGGGAGGCAGTTATCAAGGCTTCTGTGGAGACACATGATTTCCGCCGCAGCGAAGGCTGGAATCTGATACCTCCCGGAGCACAGGTAAGCCTGCCGGAAGGGCTGCAGATATGGGAGACAAGGCTCAACCCCGATGAATTCAGGGGCTACAATCCCTTCTGCGCCGTAAATATCCTTCATGACCGCCTTTTTATCGAATATGAAAAGACGGATATGACGACCTATTTAAACCGGAGAGGCATGGTATTCTGCGACGGAAAGCCGCTGAAGCAGGTTTCTTTGTACAATCAGCTCGGCAGCACACCCGGATCCTACTGGGTGGAGGCCAACGGACAGACCGTACACTTCCGGCTGGAGGATGACTCCGATCCGGCACAGCACCAGATAGAACTGACGTGCAGGGAACAGTGCTTTGCGCCTGAGATTCCTTTCCTTTCTTATATCCGGGTAAAGGGCCTGACCTGTGCCCATGCGGCGACGGGGGCACCCGTACCTCAGCGCGGAGCCATTTCATGCTACAGGGGACACCACTGGATCATTGAGGATTGTAAAATTGACTGGTCCAACGGCGTGGGGATCGATATCGGCAACGAGTGCTGGCACCATACCTTCCGGGAGGATCAGATCATCGGGCATACGGTGGTGAGAGGCTGTGAAATCCGCGATGCCGGAGTGTGCGGCATTGCAGGCATGTTTGCCACCGACCTGCTGATAGAAGACAACCGGATCGAAGGAACCGGCTGGCAGAAGATGGAGCTTTCCTGGGAAGCGGGAGGGATTAAGGTACATAACAGTGTGGACAGCCTGATACGGCGGAATATTTTTACCAAGACCTTCCGGGCGGATCATCTGTGGATGGATGTGGGAAATGAAAATAACCGGATCACCCGCAATCTGTTCCTGGATGGAATCGAACAGAGAGAGGCCATTTTCATCGAATGCTCCAGAGACGGAGTCAACCTGATAGACAATAATATTTTCTGGAATGTGGAAGGACGGTTCCGGCCTGAGGATATCCCTTCGGAGCCGGGCTCCACGGGCTGGTACAAGATGGAAGAGACCGGAGAAATCAACGGCTATGCGGTGTACGGCGAAGGCACGGACCGTCTGCACGTGGTGAACAATTTTATCGGAAGATGCCGCAGCGCCGGATATTTTGTCAAACCTGTAGCCTTCCGTATCTCCGGAAACGGAAGAGGAGGTACCTCAAGGGAAGCCAGGATCGTGAACAACATGTTCTATGACTGTGGGGAAGCCGCCATTAAATTCCCCACCAAAGATAACGATTCCCAGGGCAATCTGTATGTGAAAATGCCGGGAGGCTATCTCCGCATTCTGTATCCCGCTCCGGAGAACTGCCTGGATCTGCAGGCATGGCAGGAGTTCTATGGCTTTGACAAAGAGGGGCAGGAGGGCTTTTTCACGGTCGAAGTGGATACGGATAAACTCACCCTGGAATTGAAAAAGGCGGACGGTTTGCCTGAAATGAGGCATCATGGCACGGGAAGGCAGAACTATATCACAGAACCGGAGAAGGTGCTACCGGTTAAGGCCTCCATGGAAACCGCGGATGCTTTTGACGGGGACGCACGCGGGGAACGCCGGGTGCCCGGACCCTTTGCTGTGCTGGAAACAGGCAGGATATATGAACTGGATCCCAGAAAAAGAAAATAGGAAAAGAATAGGAGAAAAGCGTGATCACATTATACATCAATGAAAATAAAAAAATGGGCCATATCAATCCGGAAATCTATGGACATTTCAGCGAACATCTGGGAAGATGTATTTATGAAGGCCTTTATGTGGGAGAAAATTCCGAAATCCCCAATGTCAACGGCATGCGCACCGATGTGGTGGAGGCTCTGAAGGAATTAAAGGTTCCGGTACTGCGCTGGCCGGGAGGCTGTTTTGCGGATGAATACCATTGGAAGGACGGCGTGGGGCCCAAAGATAAGAGAAAGAAAATGGTCAACACCAACTGGGGAGGCGTGACGGAGGACAACAGCTTCGGTACGCATGAGTTTTTCGAGCTGTGCGAGCAGCTGGGCTGCAAGACCTATGTGAATGGAAATGTGGGAAGCGGCACGGTGCAGGAAATGAGCGAATGGGTGGAATACATGACCCTGGACGGCGTTTCCCCCATGGCGGACTGGCGCCGTGAAAACGGCAGGGAAAAGCCCTGGAAGGTGGATTATTTCGGCGTGGGCAACGAAAACTGGGGCTGCGGCGGCAATATGACCCCGGATTATTACGCCCACCTTTACCGCAGATATCAGACATATATCCGCTGCTATGACAAGAATGCCCCCATATTCAAAATCTGCGGCGGAGCCAATGCGGATGACTATGAATGGACGGATGTGGTGCTGAGGGAATGCTTCAGAAATCCCGCGCCCCCGGAGGCACACGGCTTTATGGATGGCTTGTCCGTCCACTATTATGCCGGGGTGGAAAAAGGAATCCATAAGGGAAGCGCCACAGACTTCGACGAGGCAGTCTGGTTTAATACTCTTGCAAGGGCTCTTTATATAGAAGAAGTCCTTACACGCCACAGCACCATTATGGATACATATGACCCGGAAAAGAAAATCGGGATGATGGTGGATGAATGGGGATGCTGGCATGATGTGGAGCCGGGCACGAATCCGGGCTTCCTGTACCAGCAGAATACCATGAGGGATGCCCTGACGGCAGGAGTTTCCCTGAATATTTTCAACAAGCACTGCGACCGGATCAAGATGGCCTGTATTGCACAGATCGTAAATGTGCTCCAGTCCGTGATCCTGACGGAGGGAAAGAAAATGCTCCTGACGCCGACCTACCATGTATTCCATATGTATAAGCATCATCAGGATGCGGAGCTTGTGGAAAGCTGGCTGGAAGGGGCGGGAAAAATCGGCCTGAAGGAACAGGAGATGGTGCCCGACGTGCAGGAATCCGTTTCGGTGGATAAGGACGGTGTTCTGACAATTACCCTGAATAATCTGTCCCCGGAGGAAGACAGACAGATAGAAGTGGTTCTGACAAAGAAAGAGCCCTCCCGCATAGAAGCCAAAATTGTGCGCGGAAGGATGCAGTCCTATAATACCTTTGAAGAGCCGGAACAGGTAAAGGAAGAAGCGTTTACGCAGATACAGGTGACGGACAGAGGGCTTTCGTTCACGATGCCTGCATGCAGCGTAATGATGATAAGAGTGAAGTGTGAAAAGTACTTCTAAGTCTCCCAAGGACGGAGACTAAGAAGTACTAAGTTTCACACGGAAGAATGGCTCTTTGAGCCATTCTTCTCATGTATTGTCTGTGCCGCATAAGCGGCATAACGGGAAGTGAGAAAGGAGACAATATGCTGAAAGTAGTAAAAACGGAAAACGGTCTGGTCAGGGGTATCCCGGCGGCGGATCCCCGGGTGATATCCTTCAAGGGAATTCCTTTTGCCGCACCACCGACGGGTGATTTGCGCTGGAGAGCGCCCCAGCCCGCAGCGGACTGGGACGGCGTCAGGGACTGCCTGGAGTTTGCGCCCATTTCCATGCAGAGCATACCGGGACTGGATGAAACGAACATCTATACAAGAGAATGGAATGTGGATCCCTCCATCCCCATGAACGAGGACTGCCTGTACCTGAATGTATGGACGCCTGCAGTGAGCACAGAGGATAAGCTTCCCGTTTATGTATGGTATTTCGGCGGCGGCCTCCAGTGGGGCAATCCCGCAGAAATGGAATTTGACGGGGAACGGCTGGCACGCAGGGGAATCGTGGTGGTGACGGTAAATTACCGGCTGAACGTATTCGGCTTCCTCACCCACCCTCAGCTGTGGGAAGAAAACCCGGAAGCTCCCGCGAACTTCGGCAACCTGGATCAGCAGTACGGCCTTTTCTGGACAAAACGCAATATCGCAGCTTTCGGAGGCGATCCGGACAATATCACCATAGGAGGACAGTCGGCAGGGGGCGGCAGCGTGCTGGCCCAGCTGAACTGTCAGGGAAATCAGGGCTATATTCAGAAGGCTATTGTTGAGAGCGGGATTTTCTATGATCCCTTCCAGGACCGTATGCGGTTCACAAAAGAAGAATTACTGGAGCAGGGAAAACGCTTTTTTGCTTTCCTCGGCGTGGAAACACTGGAAGAAGCCAGGGCGCTTCCTGCAGAATTCATACGTGATAAAAACAATGCCTTCGGCGCGTTCTGGGGAACCATCCCGGACGGCGTATACCAGACCGATACCTACTGGAACAATATGAAAGCGGGAAAATTGCTGGATGTGCCGATCATGACTGGCTTCACCAACAACGAATTTTTCACGGCGCCCCAGGCGGAGGATCCGGATGCCCTGAAAAAGGAAGCGGAAGAAAAATTCGGAGACCGTGCGCAGGAATATCTGGATTTGATCCATGCGGAGGACGGACTGGAAGCGGCCAAAGAAAACGGCCTTGTCAGCTCCGTGGAGCTGGGGATCCGCAGGATGTGCAGCCTGCTGGAAAAGGCAGGGGCCAAGCAGCCCTGTTATGTATACGAATTCGGCCCCGAGATACCCGGGGAAGACAATCCGGGAGCCTTCCATTCTTCGGATTTATGGTTCTTCTTTGAAACCCTGGCGAAATGCTGGAGGCCTTTTACCGGAAAGCATTATGACCTCGCCCGGCAGATGTGCAATTACTGGGCGGAGTTTATAAAAAAGGGAGATCCTAACGGCGCGGACGCGGACGGGACTCCTATGGAAAAATGGGAAGCTTTTCTGGAAGAGAAGCCTGCTGTGATGACCTTTTTTGACAGCCCCAGGGCACAGGTGAAGCCGGAAGACGAAGTGACGGCGTTTTTGATGGATGTTACGACACGAGGCTGAGAGGAAAGAGGACGGAAAGGAAAGAATCGGCATGGGAATAGATTTTGCGGAAAAAAGCGCCAGGATTATGGTATACACAAGAAAAACGGATGAAAGGTTATATCCGGACGGGCTGGCGCGCAGTATTCACCTGGCATACAGCAGGGACGGAGAGAATTATGAGGCCATGAATGGAAACTACGGTATTCTGTTTGCGGAGGGGACATTGGATAAAAAAGATACCATATGCCCCAAAGGGGTGGAGGCTCCCAGGGTTTTCCCCATGCCTGGGGGAGGTTTTGGAATTACGGCTTCCCGTGTGAATGAAAACGGAAGTGCGGATGAAGAGAGTGAAGGAAAACTTCTGCTGTGGACCACGGATGATTTCATTGCGTTCAGGGAAATGGGGTTTGCAGATCCCGGGCAGCTGCCGGAAGGCGTCCGGGTGGGAAATACGGTGGAGGTAAGCCGCAGCCTGTGCGACAGGGCGGCCCTTCACTGGAGCAGGCTTTCTTCCGTTGCCGTGCATGTGCCGGATAAGATACCGGCACATGATGCGGAAGCTGTGGAAAAGATAAAGGTGACCGTTGTGTATTCGGATGGTTCTACCGCACAGAAACGTGTCCGCTGGGATGTGGGGAAAATTGATTTCGGCAGGAAGGGAACCTGCCGGATTGCCGGAACAGTAATAAATGAGCAGTATGCCTTTCCCCTTGCCTGCGGATTCGGGGATCCGGTGGTTTTCCCGTGGGAAGGCCGGTACTATTATATATCAACGAATGACAACCTGAATGATGTGGGCTTCTATGTGAGGGAAGCCGGGAATGTGGCTGACCTTTTTAAAGAGGATGCTAAGCAGCACTTGATTCTCGATCTGGATGAGGAACGGGGGCTGGTACAGACCTTCTGGGCGCCGGAATTCCATGTGATTGGCGGAGAACTTTACATACTGTTTGCGGTAAGCGGCACACAATGGGGGCCGCAGTGCCACCTCATGAAGCTGAAAAAAGGCGGCAGCCTGACGGATGCGGGCAGCTGGGAGGATCCGATCCGGATCCGGAGAAAGGACGGAAGCTGGCTGGCGCAGGACGGTATCACACTGGACATGACCTATCTGAAATCGGGAGACTGTTCCTATATGGTCTGGTCCTACCGAAGGGGAATCGGTACCGAATATGATTCAGGCTCCATGCTGTATATTGCCCGGGTGGATGAAGCAGAACCCTGGCGGCTTACAAGCGATCCTGTCCTGCTCACCCGCCCTCTTTATGGCTGGGAGAATGTGAGCCATACTATCAACAACGAAGGGCCTTATGCTTTTACGGCCAACGGCAGAATCTATCTGACCTATTCCGGAGGCGCGGCCAACGGTTACACCTATGTGCTGGGTCTGCTTACGGCGGAAGACGGAGCCGATCTGCTGGATAAATCGGCATGGCACAAACGCGGCACCCCGGTTTTATCCTTTTATTCCGTAGAGGGAGAATACGGTCCCGGCCATAATTCCTTCTTTACGGATTCCGAAGGGAATCTGATGATCGCATACCATGCGGAAACATCACCGGACAGTACTCTCCGTTGTGACGGCATCAGGCGGGTGCATTTTGACATAAACGGCGATCCGGTGTTTGATATGTCTGCAGAACGGGATTTGGATCCCGGCCTTGCGCATGTGGAAATGGATGTGGAAGTGTGCTGAGGCACAAATAGAACAGACAGTAAGAAGGGGGGATAAGCTTGCATATCACAGAAGGGAAAACAGATTGTCTGCCGGAAGAAACCGATTATCATTCCGGACGTATCCTTGCTTTAGATGAGCATTTTGCCCGGATGATGGAAAGAGGGGAAATAGAGGGCGCCGCCTACTGTATTTCGAAAAACGGGAAAGTGATTGCAGAAAAGGGGATGGGACTGGCCCATTATTATGATCATAATGATTTCATGCGGCCGGATACGATACATGGAATCGCATCCATTACCAAAACCTTTACGGCAGCAGCTTTGATGAAGCTGGTGGAGGATGGTTATACCAGGCTTGATGTGAAGGTGGGGGATATTCTGCCCCAGTTTGCCAGTGAGCCATTTGACGGGATTAATCTGTTTCATTTGCTGACCCATACTTCGGGGCTTCAGCCGGATGCGGGATGTTTTCCGAATCCCTATTTTGCCCCGGTATGGAGATATATGGAGGAAGCGGCAAAAGAATGGAAGCCGGGAGAAGAATTTGACTGGCTTACGCCTTCTATGTCCTGCGGCATGAGAAGAAAACCGGGAGAAGAATGGCAGTATTGCAGTTATGGTTTTGTTGTGCTGGGGGCGGTAATAGAAAAAATCAGCGGAGTAATGGCGGAAAAATACATTCATGATAATATCCTTTCCCCGTTGGGAATGAAGGACACTTTCTTTCTGCCGGCGGATTCGGAGAGACTGAAAAGAATCCATGTGACTGACGAAGAGGATAAAGAATATATAAAAAGTGCGGTAAAAGGGGAAAAACAATGTTTATCGTCCTGGAAGGATTACATTCCCAATACGGGAGGCGGGCTTTTTGCCACACCGGGAGATTTGATCCGTTTCGCAAATATGATGCTCGGAATGGGACAGCTTGACGGAAAAAGGATTCTGGGAAGAAAAACGGTGGAAAAGATGACTTCTTCTGTTCTTGTCTGTACTCCGGATTACTGCTGGGGTGCACAAGAACCGGACAGGAAATACGGGATAGGTTTTGACAGAAGAGAAGGCCCCGGTTTTCTTTATTCAAAAGGCACCTATATGCATGAAGGGTCAGGCTCCTGTTCTCTGGTGATTGATCCGGCGGAGCAGCTTGCCGCGGCATGGTTTGTTCCGTTCCGTCCCGGAGAGTGGTATGCGGATGGGCTGTGGAATGTGAGCAATATTATCTGGTCGGGGCTGATATAAACAGGTTTGTTAAAGAAAAGGAGAATCGTATGATGCAGGAAAAAAAGTATACTGTTGAAAAAGATACAAAAATACCGTTGCATAATAATGTGGCCTACTGCATAGGAACAGGACGCATGGGGCTTGCCCTGCAGAAGGAGTATCAGGAGCAGCTGGCTTACGTACAGGAGGAGATCGGATTTTCCCACATCCGCGGTCACGGCCTGTTTTCGGATGATATGGCTATTTATCAGGAGTACACGGATGAAAACGGAATAAAGCATGCGGAATATAATTTTACCTATCTGGATCTGGTGATGGACAGCTATCTGAGTCTGAATATACGCCCTTTTCTGGAGCTGGGCTTCATGCCGGACAAGATGGCTTCCGGGAAACAGACGGTATTCTACTGGAAGGGGAATGTGACGCCTCCAAAAAGCTACGATGCCTGGTGCGCGCTGGTACAGGCGACTCTGCGCCATCTGATGGAACGCTATGGGGAACAGGAGGTGGTGCAATGGCCGATAGAGGTATGGAACGAGCCTAATCTTCCCGGCTTCTGGAAGGATGCGGATATGGAGGAATACTTTAAGCTGTTTGCCCTGACCTTTGCGGCGATTAAAGAAGTGGATGGACGCTTCCGTGTGGGCGGCCCTGCCATCTGCGGCGTGGAGGATGAAAAGTGGATCCGCTGCTTCCTGGAATTCTGCCGGAAAGAAAGCATACCTGTGGATTTCGTGACCCGCCATCACTATACAACAGAGGTGCCGGAGAATGTGGGCCACTATGGATATGTGAAGCTGCGGGAGCCGGAAGAAGGATATGCCAACCTTCAGACGACCAGGGATATTATCGACAGCTTTGAGGAATTTAAGGGGATGGAAATCCATATTACGGAATTCAATACTTCCTATATTCCCAATTGCCCGCTGCATGATACCAATCAGAACGCGGCTTATATCGCAGGACAGCTGTCCCGGCTGGGAGATATGAACGAATCCTATTCCTACTGGACCTTCGGTGATATTTTCGAGGAACAGGGCGTTCCTTTTACACCCTTCCACGGAGGCTTCGGGCTTGTGGCAAACGGCGGCATCCCCAAACCTACCTTCTGGACCTTTAAGTTTTTTGCCGATCTGCAGGGAACCTGTGTGCACCGTACGGATGAAGCGGTTATTGTGAGAAAAGAAGACGGCAGCTACAGAGGGATTGTATGGAATATGACAATGGACGGCACAGGAGAGGATATCTGCCGCAGTTTCTGTCTTCCCATGGAAGGGATTCCTTCCGGGGAAAAAGGGGAATGCTGCATTCTCACAAAGACAGTGGATGAAGTGACCTGCAACCCGCTGAAGCTCTGGCATGCCATGGGCGAGCCCTCCAGCCTTTCCGGAGAACAGAAGAAGCTGCTGAAGGAAGGGGCGAGGCCTCTTGTGGAAGCACAGAGAAAGGAACTGGAAGACGGAATGGCCGATGTCTGCATTACAGTGCGGGAAAACGGAGTGGTTTATTTTGAGGTATCCCCGGTGAAGGCCGGAGGGGACAGAGGCTATTGCTATAAGAGAGTGGTCGGAAAATAGGCGGATTTTGGCAAAGGCGGGTTACTATGAGCAGAATAACGATACGTACAGAAAATAAAAAATTCCCTGTCGCCCCGAATCTGTATGGCATTTTCTTTGAAGATATCAACAGAGCGGGTGACGGAGGCTTATATCCTGAGATGCTCAGAAACAGATCCTTTGAAGATTCCATCGAACCAAAGGACTGCCATACGGAGCAGGACGGTTATGCACTGGTTACCAGGGCAGGCTGGAGAGATGAGTTTAATCACGGGGAAGGGCTTTCCCGATGGATCAGAAAGAATCAGACGCCCTATACCCCTGTCCCTGCCTGGTATACCCAACAGGCGGTGATGCGCCTGGAACGGGAGGATACCCTGAACAAACACAGGCAGGCCGCTCTTTCCGCTGTTTTTGAAAAGGGCGGAAAACTATATAATACAGGCTTTAACGGGATTTCCCTGAAAGCCGGAGAAACATATTCTTTTTATATGTTTGCGAAAACAGAACATCCGGTCAGCGTAAGAGTCTGCGCGGAGGATGATTCCCATGTGTTCGGCAGTATGGATTTCCTGCTGGAGGGTACAGGGTATGTGCGTTATGACGGCAGCTTTGCGGCAGACAGGGACGGCGATAATGCCAGACTCTCCATCTGCTGCCCGGAGGGCGGAGAAATAAGCCTTGGCTTCTGTTCCCTGATGCCGCAGGACACGTATATGGGGCATGGCCTGAGGAAGGATCTGGCGGAAAAGCTGAAGGCCCTGAACCCGCGGTTCCTGCGGTTCCCGGGCGGCTGTATTGTGGAAGGCTTTTCCCCGGAAACAGCCATGCGGTTCAGAAATGTAATCGGGCCGGTATGGGAACGTCCCGGCCATCAGCTGATGTGGCATTACCGCAGCTATAACGGCCTGGGATTTCATGAATATCTGCAGCTGTGCGAGGATCTTGACATGGAACCCCTGTATGTGTGCAACTGCGGCATGACCTGCCAGGGAAGAGCGCCTGTGCTGTTTGAAGGAGAAGAACTGGAGGATATGCTGCAGGATACACTGGACGCCATAGAATATGCTGTGGGCGGCAAAGACACGGTATGGGGAAGCCTGCGGGCCCAAATGGGACATCCGGAGCCGTTCCGGATGAATTATATCGAAATCGGAAATGAAAACTTCGGACCTGATTATGAAATGCGGTATCGGAAGTTCTTTGATACCATAAGAGCCAGATATCCCAACATCCGCCTGATTGCCAATACACACCTGGAGAAGCAGGGGATTCCCGCGGATATCGTGGATGAGCATTTTTACAGTACCGCCGAATTTTTTGCTGAAAACATCCATTATTACGACGGCTATGACAGAAAAGGCCCGGGCATTTTCCTGGGAGAGCTGGCGGTGGTCCGCGGATGGGTGGGACAGCTGTATGGCGCGCTGGGGGAAGCGGCTTTCCTGATAGGAATGGAACGCAACCAGGATGTGGTGGAGCTGGCTTCCTATGCCCCTCTTCTGGAAAATGTAAATTATAATGCATGGTTTCCGAACCTGATTCGCTTTAATAACAGGGAAAGCATGGCGATTCCTACCTATTATGTCTGGAAAATGTTTGGTAACAGCCGCGGTGAAAACGTGGTGGAGGCAGAGGAGGAAACCGGGATTTTGTACCGTCCGGTAAAGGGAATGGCTTCACTCATGGGGCCGTCCGGGCTTCGGTACAAAAATGCGTCATGGAATGGCCGGCCTGTTGGGATCAGCCATGAACTGATGGGGAGAATCGAGGAAAAAGACGGTGTTTTCCGTATCCTTCCGCCGGATCAGGAACAGCGTGAAGAAGCGGGAAAGCTTTACGGGGTGGATCCGGAAAGGGTATTTGCCGTATTTGGAGAAGAAGATGTCACAAGCGGAGCTTTTGATATTGAGATCTATGCTGAGGAAGGGAAGGAAATCAGTCTTGGCATATACAGCAGCCGTATGCCGAAAGAGGTATATGTGGCGGACGAAACCCATCCTCCCAAAGAATGGAACGCGGCGAATGTGAAGCCTTTTGTGTGGAGGCTGGAAAATGGTATCAGTTCCTTCCGGGAACAGGCTTATCCGGAGGACAAATATCTGGATGAAGAACGTTTGGTGAAGCTTCAATACGGACAGTTCAACCGGTTCCGGTATGAGGCTGACGGGAAAAGCATGAAGCTTTACGTGAATGGAGAATGTATCCATGAAGCGGCGGTTCCCAGCTTCCCGGCAATGGCTTGCGCAGTCAGTGATTCTTCAACGGAGGTAATTGTAAAAATCGTGAATTTTTCACCGGAAGAGGATGAGGTGGAAATCTCTCTGGACTGTGCGGTGGAAACGGATTACAAGGCTGTGGTGCTTACCGGGGAGAAGCAGGCGGAAAACAGCTTTGAGGAACCGGAGCGGGTGCATGATGAGGAACGGCTTCTTTCCGGAGCGGCGGAGCAATTTATCTACAGGGCGCCGGGATATTCGGTGAATGTGCTTCGGATTGGTAAGAAAAAATAGCCGGTATCGCCACCAGTGAATATTGGAAAATCATATTGCTGAACTGTAACTAATAAAATTCAGAATATGAGATATAATATTGACAAAAGAAAAAGAATGTAGTACGTTTGTATTACAAGGAGGCGATATTATGGCGAAAGAGGCAACTTTACAGGTTCGTATGGATGCAGAATTAAAAGACAAGGTAGAAGCATTATATCGTGATATGGGAACTTCTTTTGCAGAGGCGGTACGAATCTTTGCAAGGCAGAGTGTTCGGGAGAACGGGATGCCGTTTGTTGTTACGGCAAATAGAGACAGTACTTATGGACGCCTGTCCGAATATGCGGATGCTAAACTTGTGGCAGAGGAAGAAGGCGCATATGAAAAGGCGATGGTAGAAAAGTATGAGAAAGCTGATTGATGCGAATGTTATCTTAAGATATCTTTTGAGAGATCATCAGCAGATGTCAGAGGACGCCAGACGGATTATAGAGAATGGTGCTTTCACGCTTCCGGAGGTTATTGCAGAAGTAGTATATGTACTGAAAGGTGTATACAAAATAGAACGGCATGAGATTGCAGGTGTACTTATAGAATTTCTGGATGATGTGATAGTGGAAAACCAGAATGTTGTTAAGGAAGCGTTATTTCTTTTTTCTGAAACATCCCTTGATTTTGTGGACTGTATCCTGATTGCCAGGCACAGAGTATTAGGTGATGAAGTTGCGAGTTTTGATAAAAAGCTGAATAAGATGCTGTAAAGGAATATCCTCAAATATTATTGCCCCGAATGATATCCGCATAATTTCCTGCGGCATATATTCGGGGCAATTTTATATAGAAAAACAGTCAGCACTTACACTACATCTGCATTTTAAATATAATTCTCATAAATCCGGTTCCGTTTCTCCCTTTCCTCCTTATCCATCTTCTGTACGTCTTCGATTTCATACACGCCAAAAGTTTCATAAAGCCGTTCACAGGGCTCTGCTTCCACAAAGGTACACCAGGGCAGCCAATGATACTGGCTTCCTAATTTCTGGCTGAAGAAATTGCCGCTTTCGTGTCCGAGTCCGGGCATGGCATAACCGGAGGTCCCGTCGACATCATTGGACTGACGTGTATTCTTATGTATAAATTCTGCAAAATCCAGATAATGACTGTCCCCTGTCAGAAGATAAAGCCTGTAATAGGTATAAGAACAGGCGGCCATATACACATCGGCTCCCCCGCCTATGGTGATGATGCTCTGTCCGCTGATGGAATACTGGTTGAAAGGATGCTTCGGCCATGGCGTATAAACAGGGAAGGCCCAGGCATAAGTCCAGGTTTCCGTATAATCCGCAGCGCCCACTGCGCCTTCCAGCCAGTGTTTGTCTCCTGTGAGGTCATAGAGTGACAGAAAGCCGAACAAAGCATAGATTCCTGCTTCTTTATCCTGGATATCCGTGTTGTCACAGGTACCTCCCCGATACTCCATATTCAGGTAAGCGTTGTCAAAGGACCAGTCTCCGGCCTTTTCTGCCGCCGCTTTATATTTCACATCACCTGTCACCAGATAAAGCTGTACCAGAAAACGGATGACGCTGGGCGTGTTGGACTTGGAATCCATACGTATGGAACCGTCGGTATAATAAGCCCGGTAAAAGCTGCCGTCCTCATTCTGGACTTTGATAAGCCAGTCCCCGGTTTTTATACAGAAAGCAAGCCAGTCCGGCTTTTCTTCCCCTGTTTTATGCAGATAAACATAAGCATCCAGTATGGCCTCCATCCCGTCCGCAAGCATACGCGTATAATGGGGATAGGGTTCAAAGCCCTTTATGTTGGGATTGTAGCACATTTGAGGAAGCCCGGACGGAGTCATGGCCGTATTTACCCAGAAGTCCAGGATTCCCATTCCCTTTTCCCTGGCCTCCGGGAGCTTTTCCCGATCGCCATACCGGAGCAGCAGATTGCCGATTCCCGGCTGCTGTCCCACAAAACCGAACTGAAAGGATACGGAAGAAATATCCATATCAGGAAGCTGGCAGGCAAAGGGCAGGCCATAGGAGTCACCATATTTTCTTGTGTATTTCATAAAGATTTCCATACAGTTGCGGTAATGCCGTTCATTATCCACACAGAAAAGCCTGTCCCGCATACGGCTGTAAGTGATCCGCCAGATATCCCTCATCATTTCCTGAAAGCTTTCATGCTGCCCGAAGTTAATGGCAACGGAATAATTCTGTTCAAAGCCAGGTACGACAGGATGGTTGATGCGGCGGAAATTCATGGCCTTATTGTGGTAATCCAGCCCGCTGTAAGAATTCTTTACAGGAGTCTGGCCATCGCAGCCCGGATAGACATAATCGATGGACAGGCCGTCAACCGGAGTGGGATTATCCTTCCTTACGGCAAATCCATAATACATATAATTGAGAGTGCGTTTTTCCGGTTTGCTCATCCCGACAGAACCAATAGTAAACTTCGGATCCGTATTATTTTCCGACTGCTCAATGCCAAGAGTGCGCATAGTCACATCAGAAGCCCACCTGGACAGGGAAGCCATTTCCCCGGATCCAATATGATGCATGGCAAACAGCGGAAGCGCACATCTCGTCTCCAGCATCCAGAAATACTCACAATCCAAATCCTTCCCCATCAGCTCATCAGGGCCGAATTCATTCTGCCGGTACCACACACCCGGTGCAAAACACTGATAATCATGAGGATCCGCCGACTCCGCCATAACAAGAGAAAATTTACTGGAAAACCCAAGATCATCCCCGGCTTCCACAACCTTTACACAACGCTGAAGCCGAAACCCGGCATCCCCTGCTTCATAGGTATCAATAAAAGCAAATCCGGAACCGGAAGGCACACGCAGAGTTCCCTCCGCAACCATCCGCCCGTCCCGCATTTCCGCCTTTTCATAAGCAGCATCATAAAACTCGCTCACGGCAAATGAAGTTTTAACAGTAACGAACATAGGACGCCTGTTAAAATAAAGCAATGTCCCGTTTTTTCTTACTTCAATCCCTCCATCTTCATAGGAAAGGATATAATTATCAAATTGCAGTTCCATAATACAGTAACCCTCCTGATATAAATATAGTATTAGTTCCAACACCTCCGCCTGTCCCCGGTCCCTGCGCCTGATTTGCTTCCGACTCTTCGTGCTGCCCGTCTCCCCGCCTGCCTGCCCGGCTATACAGGGGACCTTAGAGGGGACGCTCTCGCTCGGATAAACACGCAGCGGTACTAAGGCTGCACAGGACGCAGCCTAAGGACCGGCGAGTTTATACGCCCCTTACAGGATCCCCTGTATAGCCGGGCAGGCAGGCGGGGAGACGGGCAGCGCGAAGAGTCGGAAGCAAATCAGGCGCAGGGGCCGGGGACAGGCGGAGGTGTTGGAACTAATACTATTATAGAAGGAATGCTGCACCTGCTCAATGTAGTATCTTTGCCGAAAAAAATAGTTCATGTATTATCTTGACTTCATAGAAAATGAATAGTTCTGTTTGGAAAAGGGAAAACAATATTGTATTGTTTATGGACGGTAAGAAATGCTATAAATTTATTTTCTGAAAAGAACCGATAGGATAAGAAAAGGCAGGGCATGCTCCCATTTTGGGAAAACAGCCCTGCCAATTTTTATTCGCAGAGAATGAAATTTTTATAGTTCTCAAGATCCTCCGGAATCTCATCGATCAGGATAGGGTACTGATCCAGATTGGCTATCTGGACCATGGTCACAATCCCGTATTTGGTATGATCGATTAAAAAATAAGGCTGACAGGAATTGTTCAGGGCCAGCAGCTTGATAACACGCTCGTTGATATCGTGGTTTGTAATGCCGGAGGTTATGGAAAAACCATTGGCGCCCAGAAAGCACTTGCTGAAATATAAGGTTCGCAGGGTGGTTTCCGTGATAGGGCCGATGCAGGAGTTGGTTGTTTTTTTGATGGAACCGCCCACCATGATGCAGGGGATATCAAGCGCAACCAGCTGGTTGATATGGGAAATCCCATTGGTGAGGACAGTGATATCCTTCCCGGCAAGAAAGGGTATCATTAAGTAAGTGGTGCTGGACGGATCCAGAAAAATAGTATCGCCGTCCTCCACCAGCCCTGCCGCTTTTCTGGCAATGCGTTCTTTGGCGTCCTTATTCATTTCAAGTTTGGTGAAAATATTGAGCTCCACAGTTTTCGGAGCCAGGCGTACGCCTCCTCCGTGAAGCAGTGTTATCTTTTTCTCCCCTTCCAGCTTAATCAGATCTCTGCGCAGCGTGGAGACAGATACCTGCAGCTCGTTCATGAGAGATTCCACGGTTACTATTTCGTTGTTAGATAAGATTTCCAGAATTTTTTCCTGACGTACAGCGGGAATCATTTGCTTTACCTCATTTCTGTTCAAAAAAGTGAACTGTCATTATACAAGTGCATTATAGCACGTGACGAGCAAAAAATGAATATTTTTTCATAAAAATGTGAAAAAATATGAAATCTAATGAAAAAGAAAGAAGTAGAGTGCGTGATTACCAGCAGGGGCAGAGCATAAAGAACTCTATAAAAAGATATGAAATAACACGTAAAAATATAAATGAGATCACATGGAAAAAAGTTGTCCGGACGTCAGAATGAAATATGGAAGATTTTGAAATAATCATGAAAAGTTAATGAACAAATTTGAAAAATGAAAAAAGATATAATGTGAACCAGGATGATTGATAAATTACTTGATAAAGACAGTAAAATAGTTATTAATTGTGCAAAATAACTAAAAATGAGAGGCAAAATTTATTTATTATCACTTAAATGAGATGATTTATCTATTGCTGTGAATAATAAATTCAATTTTATATCAAAAATATTCAAAATATATTCAATTATAGGTTGCAAAAGATGAATATATATGATAGTATAATGACACAAAGCAAACATGCTGATGAAAAAACAAGATAAATAAGGAGGAAATGGGAGCATGAAAAAGAAAATGTTGGCAGGCCTTTTGGCAGCGGCAATGGTGATGACGGCCCTGACAGGATGCGGTGCTAAAGACAGCAGCACCAAACCGGCAGCAGAAAGCACAGCAGGTGCAGCGGCAGGAACAGAGCAGAGCTCTGATGCACAGGCGGCGGCTGAAGATAACGGTGAAGTAGTGGAACTGGAATTCTGGGCATGGTGGAGCTCTGATGCGAGAAAGCCTTATGTGGAACAGATGGTACAGGATTTCAACGATTCACAGAGCAAATACCATGTTACCTATGTTGATATTCCCTGGGGTGATATCTTCACCAAAAACATCGCACAGATCGCGGCGGGAAAGCCCTGTGACATCATGGCGAACAGCATGGAAGAAGTGAAATTCCGTGCGCAGGAAGGCCAGGCGGAACCTCTGGACGCTTATCTTACGGACGATGTGAAGAACGCTTTCTATGAACAGTATATGGATGCCTGCACAGGCGATGACGGTTCCGTATACGCACTGCCTCTTTCGGTAGACACACGCGTTATCTACTATAACAAAGCACAGTTTGAAGAAGCCGGCATCAACGCGGATGAAATCAAAACCTGGGCTGATCTGGAAGAAGCGGCTCATAAGCTTGATGTAAAAGACGGAGACAGGTACTCCAGAATTGGTTTTATGCCTACGCTTGGAAACGGCGGCGTTGACACATGGCTGATTAATGCAAACAAGAAACCCTGCTGGTTTGATCCGGAGACGGGAGAACCTACTGTAAACAGCGATGTGAATAAAGAAGCTTTTGCATGGGTAAGAAGCTGGATTGAATATTATGGACAGAGTACATACGATGAGTTCTCCGCAGCCTTCAGCTCCGGCATGACAGATCCTTTTGCATCAGGCGCGATGTCCATGCTGGTACAGACCTCCGCATATACTTCTTCCCTGGCACAGACAGCGCCGGATCTTGATTATGGAATCATGCTGCTTCCTGAATTTAAGGAAGGCAACGGCAATACGGTAAACGGCGGCGGCTTTGTCCTGGAAATCCCCAAAGGAGCCAAATGTCCGGAAGGATCCTATGAATTCATTAAATTTGTGACCAGCTATGATACACAGGATTTCCTGTGCTCAAGCCTTGGAGATTTCTCTGCAAGAAATGACTTTGATGAGAATACCGAATTTTTCAAAAAACCTCATGTAGCTGAGATCGCTGAAGCCCTGGAGCAGACCTCCACAGTTATTACCCCTAATGAAATCAAAGGCTACCAGGATGTGGTAAACCCGCTTGTAGAAGAAGGAACACTTGGAATAAAATCTACGGATGCGGCACTGGATAATGCCCAGAAGGCGTTTGAAGATTTCAAGGCAAGTAATTAAAGGGAAGATAATTAAATAATAATCTGGCAGTCTGGCTTTATCGGGCTTTTCGGCCGGATGTATAAGAACTACTGAAGGGAAAGGCTCTTACTGACAAGTAAAGAGCCTTTCTTTATAAAGAAAGAAGGGGATGCGGTATGTTTGGTAAGGTACTTGACAAACTTGGCATTAAAACGAGAAAAGGGAAAGAAAATGTATACGGCTATATTTTTATCCTGCCGTGGCTGATTGGTATTTTGTGTTTCACTCTGGGACCTATGATTTTCTCCCTGATTACCAGCTTCACCAATTACAATATGCTGAAGATGGATTTTACAGGTCTGGCAAACTATAAAAAAATGTTTTTCCAGGATCAGCTTTTCTGGAAAGCGTTAAAAAATACATTATATTATGCGCTGCTGAATATTCCGCTGATAACCGCGGGCGGCGTCATTGTGGCGGTAATTCTGAACAAGTCCATTTTCGGATTGAGGACATTCCGGACGATCTATTACCTGCCCTCCATCATGGTTGGTGTGGGAACCTACTTCTTATGGATGCTGCTTCTGGATCCTGCCAACGGCCTTGTAAACTCCGCGCTTGCCCTGATCGGCATTAAAGGGCCTGCATGGCTGACAGATCCCAACTGGACCAAACCCGCTATTATCCTCATGCATTTGTGGGGGCTTGGGGGACAGATGCTTTTATATCTGGCAAGGCTTCAGAGTATTCCCCAGGATTATTATGAAGCCGCAAGCCTTGACGGTGCCAGCGGATTTAAGAAATTTACCAAAATTACGGTTCCGCTTCTTTCCCCGATTATTTTTTACAACCTGACAATCGGCATCATCGGAGCATTCCAGATTTTCCAGGAAGGATATATTTTTTCCGGAGACGGAACGGGAAAACCGGCGGGTTCCCTGCTGTTCTATAACCTGCATCTGTGGAACCAGGCCTTCAAGAATTTTAAAACCGGCTATGCCAATGCGATGTGCTGGTTCCTGTTTGCCGTTGTCATGATATTGACTGTGATAAACCAGAAAATCTCCAATAAATGGGTTTACTATGAGGAGGGAGAAAGCAATGACTAAATCAGTAAAACGAAGAATTACCAATATCCTGCTTTTTGTTATCCTTTCGCTGGGAGCGGTGCTCATCCTGTTTCCCATCGCGTGGATGCTGAGTACGGCATTAAAGTCGGCGCCTGAGATTGCCATGTATCCCCCCAAGCTTCTTCCTGAGAAGCTCATGTTTGAAAATTTTGCCATTGCCTGGAGTAAGGCGCCTTTTACCAGGTATACCATCAATACGCTGATCATTGTATTTTTTACCATCATCGGCAATGTCCTTGTAAACTCCTTTGTGGCTTACGGCTTTGCGAAGATCGATTTTGCAGGGAAGAAATTTCTGTTCAACGTGATTCTGGCTACCATGATGATTCCCGGATTTGTTACATTGGTTCCCACTTACGTTATTTTTTCCAAACTGCAGTGGGTCAATACCTATCTGCCGTTGATCGTTCCGGCCTTCTGCGGAAATGCCTTCCATATTTTCATGATGCGTCAGTTCTACAGGACCATTCCCAATGAACTGATGGAGGCTGCCAGAGTGGACGGAGCGGGTCATTTTTACATATGGGGCAGGCTGATGATGCCTCTTGTAAAGCCGGTTCTGGCTACGGTAGCGCTGATTTCCTTTAAAGGCGCGTGGAGTGATTTCCAGGGCCCCCTGCTTTATTTGAGCGACAGGGCGAAATATACCCTGCAGCTGGGCCTGCAGGTTTTCAAGGGGCAGGGCTTTACGGAATGGAACTATCTGATGGCGGTCTCCTTCCTTTCCATGCTGCCGATCCTTCTGTTGTTCTTCTGCTTCCAGAATTACTTTATTGAAGGCATGAATGTAGGCGGGGCGGTAAAATAATGAAAAAGAGTGACCATATACAGAATGGAGAAAAAGAAATGGCTGATATACAGAACCTGACAAAACTTTTAGCAGATGCAAGAGAGAAAGGATATGCAGTGGGCTCTTTCTCTGCAAGATATACAAAATTAATCCGCCCCATTATCCAGGCGGCGATCAACACCAATTCTCCTGTGATTGTACAGCTGTCGGAAAAAGAAGTGATCCGTCATAAAGTGGGAATAAAGGAATTTGCGGATGAATTTTACCGTGTGGCAGAGGAACTGGATCCTCAGATCCCCCTTTCGCTGCATCTGGATCATACGAAGACATTGGATGTAATAAAAGAGGCGCTGGAAGCCGGTTTTACTTCCGTCATGATCGATGCGTCTGAAAAGGATTTTGATGAAAACACAGCCATCACACAGCGGGTCATGGAAATGGCAGAGCCTTATCATGCCACGGTGGAGGCAGAGCTGGGGAAAATCGGCACCACGGACTTCGCGGAGACGGATACGGATGAAGAGCTGTATACCAATCCGGAGGAAGCGGCGGAATTCTGCAGGCTTACCGGCGTGGACTGTCTGGCGGTTTCCGTAGGGACCGCACACGGCGTATATACGGTACGTCAGCCCAAGGTGGATTATGAGCGTCTGGAGGCCATTAACAGGCTGACCGACACCCCTCTTGTCCTGCACGGCGGCTCCGGAGTGCCCAGCGAAATGGTGGTGAAGGCGGCGCAGATTCCCACAGGCGGCGTGAGTAAGGTGAATATTGCAACGGACATAGAGCTTGCCATGCTGGCGGTGATCGGCAGGGAAGGCCATATGACAGAGGAAGAACTGAATGCCTGCACGGCGGAGCAGATCGAAAAATCCCGGGAAGCGGTAAGGCTGCTTGTAGAAGATAAGATCAGGAATTACCTGCTGAGTGAAAACAGAGCTTGAGGAGACGGAGAGATGAAGGACAAAAAACTGTATATGATTGGAAATGCGCATCTGGATCCTGTCTGGCTGTGGAACTGGCAGGAAGGCTTTCAGGAGGTTAAGGCGACCTTCCGCTCAGCGCTTGACCGTATGAAGGAAGACAAAGATTTTGTTTTTACCTGCAGCAGCCCGGCCTTTTATGAGTGGGTGGAAAAAAACAATCCGGCCATGTTCGCAGAGATCAGAAAAAGAGTGGAGGAAGGGCGCTGGGAGCTGGCAGGCGGCTGGTGGATACAGCCGGACTGCAACATCCCGTCCGGGGAAGCCTTTGTGCGTCAGGGGCTGTATGGACAGCGTTATTTTCTGGAGAAGTTCGGAAAAATGGCGGTGACCGGCTACAACGTGGACAGCTTTGGGCACAACGGCAATCTGCCGCAGATTCTGAAGAAAAGCGGTATGGACAATTATGTGTTCATGCGGCCGATGCCTCTGGAAAAAGGGCTGCCGGGACGGATTTTCTGGTGGAAGTCCATGGACGGCTCCAAGGTCATGACCTACCGGATTCCCTATGAATACTGCAGCTGGGGCAAGGATCTGGAGAAATATACGGATCGTCTGAAATGTGAGCTGGAGGACGGTGAGGACGAGCTCATGATGTTTTACGGCGTGGGGAACCATGGCGGCGGCCCTACGAAGGAGAACATCAGAAGCATTCATGAGCTGAACGGCAGGGAAGATATGCCGGTAATGGAAATGGAGACCACGGAGAATTTCTTCCGTCAGGTGAAAAACAACGGAAAGGAGTATCCGGAATTCATCGGGGATTTGCAGCATCATGCCAGCGGCTGCTACAGCGTGCTTTCCCGCGTGAAGAGGGAAAACCGCAGGGCGGAGGATAAGCTGGTGGAGGCCGAGGGCTGGAGCAGCATCGCCAAAGCCGTGGAAGGGCAGCCTTATCCGGAAGAATTTAAGAAGGCCTGGAAGGGTGTCTTATTCAACCAATTTCACGATATTCTGGCCGGAACAAGCATCCCTTCCGCCTATGAGGATGCTTCTTATCTGTTCGGACAGGCGATGGCGGTGGGACAGGAAAGCCTGAACTACGCCATTCAGGCGATCTCCTGGGATATTGATATAGAAGAAGATGTGACCATGCGCCCGATCGTGGTATTCAATTCCCACGCATGGGAAGGAAAAATGATCATCGATCTGGAGGTGCGCGGCCTTTCCAACGATAATTTTAAATTGACGGATCACAAAGGAAATGGGATCGCGGCCCAGAGGATTCAGTCGGAGGCGACGGTGAACGGGCAGTCCCGCCTTCTTTTTGTGGCAGAGCTGCCTTCCATGGGGTATGAGGTTTTCAAGCTGTACCTGAACGTGGAGGATGCGCCCCGGACGGCCGCTGTGAAGGTGACGGATACCACACTGGAAAATGACCGTCTGGCGCTTACATTTAACCCGCAGACCGGATATATGGAAAGCCTTTACGACAAAAAGGCGGATTTGGAGGTACTGCGCAGACAGGGCGGGCGGCTTGCCGTGATCGAGGATAAATATGATACCTGGGCACACAATGTTTTCAAGTTTGACAGGCAGCTGGGCGATATGAAGCAGGTATACAGAAAGGTTCTGGAGGAAGGGCCGGTGCGCTCTTGCATCAGGATCAAATATAAGTATAACCAGTCCTATGTGGTACAGGATTTCCGGCTCTACCGTGATCTGGATTATGTCCAGGTCAAGGTCAGTGTGGACTGGCGCGAGCCTCAGACACAGCTGAAAATCAAGTATCCGGTGAACTTCAATTTCCGCAGGCCCACATATGAAATACCTTACGGCTATATTGAAAAGAGCGCCAACGGCGAAGAAGAGCCCGGGCAGAGCTGGTTTGATTTTACGGGAGAGCATTTTAAGAAACCGGTGATGTACGGGCTGGCAATAGCCAATGATGCCAAATACAGCTACAACATGGATATTGACGAAATGAATCTGACGGTGCTGAAAAATTCGGTTTTTGCCCATCATGATCCCAAGCAGCTGGAGGAAGACTGTGAATATCGTTTTGTGGATGACGGACTTCAGGAGTTCACTTATATCCTGATACCTCACGAGGGTTCCTGGAAGGATGCCGATGTGGTGAAGCGGGCAAAGGAAGTAAACGTAAGGCCTCAGACGGTCATCGAGACCTTCCATGAAGGAAAGCTTGCCCAGCGTGGTTCCTTCCTGTCACTGGAAAGCGATCATGCGGTGATCTGTGCGGTGAAAGAGGCGGAGGACAAAGACGGCGTGATCGTCCGTGCATACGAGACGAAGAAGCAGGCCGGAAGGGCGGTGCTGAAGGTACCGTTTTTAAACAGGGAGGAAGAGCTCATCTTTACGCCCTGCGAGATTAAGACCGTGAAGCTTCCCTATGATCACAGCTGCCCGATACAGGAAGTCAATCTGCTGGAATTTTAGAGGTGTCATAAAATCTCTGTGACAGTACAAAATAGGGGAGGCATTTTCAGGATGGAATATCTTGCAGGAATTGATATAGGCGGTACGAAATGCGCCGTGACTATCGGTAAAATACAGGACGATCAGGTGGAACTTTTATGGAAGGAAAAATTTCCGACGCCGAAAGGCCCGCAGGCAGCGGTGGATAAGCTGGTGGAGACTTTGAAACGTATGCTCTCGGCACATCCGGAAGTAAAGCTCACGGCTGTGGGAATCAGCTGCGGCGGCCCTCTGGATTCCAGAAAGGGGCTGATCCTTTGCCCGCCCAATCTGCCGGACTGGGACGGCATTGATGTGGTAACTCCTTTTGAGGAAGCCTTTCATGTGCCTGCGGCGGTACAGAACGATGCCAATGCCTGTGCGCTGGCGGAGTGGTTCTGGGGAGCCGGCAGGGGAACCCGTAATATGGTTTTCCTCACCTTCGGAACGGGTATCGGCGCCGGCCTTATTTTAGACGGAAGGCTCTACAGCGGCACCAATGATATGGCCGGTGAGGTGGGGCATGTCCGCCTTCTGGAGGACGGGCCGGAGGGCTATGGAAAGAGGGGTTCCTTCGAAGGCTTCTGCAGCGGCGGAGGCATTGCCAGATATGGCAGGGAAAAGGTGGCGGAATGGTGCGGCCAGGGAAAAGAAACGCTGATTTTAAAGCGCGGGCAGTCCATAGAAGAAGTGACTACCCGGGATATAGGCCTTGCGGCGCAGGAGAAGGATCCCCTGGCGCTTTCTATTCTGGAGCATACCGGAAGAATGCTGGGAAGGGGAGTCGCCATGCTGGCGGATATCCTGAATCCGGAAGTGGTTGTGATCGGCAGTATTTTCCTGCGCCAGGAGGAAATCCTCCGGGGGCCCATGGAAGAGGTGATAGCCGAGGAAGCGCTGGCGCAGACCCGGCAGTCCTGCAGGGTGGTGCCCGCCGGGCTGGGCGAGCAGCTGGGAGATTATGCGGCGCTGTCCGTGGCCGGAAATCTGACAATATAGGAGAAAAGGTATGAAGGTAAAGGATCCTCATTTTATACTGGAGAAAATCGAAAAATATATTCAGGAGGATATCCGTCCGAGCCGCGTCAGGGCGGCGGTGGATCTGGAAAACTGGAAGTATTATGAGACTTCCATGGAAGAGAAAACGGATACTGCCTGTGCGGCTGATTTTGATGACAGCGCATGGCAGGATTTTAAGCTCTGGGATACATGGGGCGGATATGACAGGGTGGCCTGGTTCCGGACGAAGGTGGAGGTACCGGAGGAACTGATTGGAAAGACCCTGGCAGTCCGGCTTTTGGTGGGGCCCAGAGACGGCGGCGAATCCACGGCGGAAACCCTGCTGTATATTGACGGCAAACCCGTACAGGGAATCGATATCTGGCATGAGGAAGCGTTTCTGGAAGAAACTTTATGCCGGAAAAAAGAAATGCAGATCGCGCTGAAGGCCTGGAGCGGCGTGCTGGTTCCGCCCAGATTCCGCACCTTTAAGCTGGCGCAGCTGCTATGGATAGACGGCAGGGTGGACCGGTTCTGCTTTATGGCCGACACGGTGCGCAGGTGCGCGCTTCTCCTGGATGAAAACGATCTGAGGAGAATACGGCTGACAAAGCTCCTGAATCAAACCTTCGAAAAGATTACCTTTTTGAATTTCAAAGAGGAAACCTATTATCAGTCCATTTATAACGCGCTGGACTTTCTGCAGGCAGAGCTGGACGAAATGGGAAGGACGGAGGAGATCAAGCCTGTGGTTTACGGCGTGGGCCATTCCCATATCGATATGGCCTGGCTGTGGAGGCTGTCCGCCACCAGGGAAAAGGCCTCCCGCACATTTTCCACGGTGCTCAACCTGATGAAGCAGTATCCGGAGTACCGGTATATGCATTCTTCCCCGCAGCTGTATCAGTTTTTAAAAGAGGATTATCCGGAGATTTATGAACAGGTGAAGGAACGCATACGGGAGGGCCGCTGGGAAATCACGGGCGGCATGTGGGTGGAGCCGGACACCAACATCCCCTCCGGGGAATCCCTGGTGCGGCAGTTCCTTTATGGGAAACGTTTTATCAGGGAAGAATTCGGAAAAGAAACAACCCTCTGCTGGCTCCCGGATGTGTTCGGCTATTCCGCCGCATTTCCGCAGATTATGAAAAAGAGCGGCATGAAGTATTTCATGACAACCAAGATTTCCTGGAATCAGTATAATCATTTCCCTTATGACACGTTCTGGTGGAAAGGGATTGACGGTTCCGAAATCTTCACCCATTTTATCACCACGCCGGAGGATGGTTCCTGGTTTTACACCTATAACGGGCACATGGATCCGGAAGAGGTGACGGGAGTATGGGAAAATTACAAGGATAAGGATAAAAATGACGAGCTGCTTATCGCCTACGGATGGGGCGACGGCGGAGGCGGCCCCACAAGGGAAATGCTGGAGCAGAGCCGTGTGATGAAAAATATCCCGGGAATCCCCAGAGTGGAGATGAGTTCTGCAGAGGGGTATTTCCGGAGGCTGTATGACCATGCGGATAAGGAAAATCTGGGAAAATGGGACGGGGAACTCTATTTTGAACTGCACCGCGGAACCTATACCTCTCAGGCGGAAACGAAGCGCTATAACCGCAAAACAGAGATTCTTCTTCATAATATAGAGCTGCTGGCGGCGCTGGCCCATCTGGACGGCGCGGCGTATCCCAGGGAAACACTGGACGGCATATGGGAAAGGGTTCTGCTGAACCAGTTCCACGATATTCTGCCCGGCTCTTCCATCAGACAGGTATATGAGGACACGGCCCGGGATTATGAGGCCATTCAGGAAAAAGGAGCGGTGCTTTTAGAGGAAGCGAAGGAAAAGCTCTCAGAGAAAATCCTGGTGAACAGGAACAGCGTTGTTCTGTATAATACGGCGGGGTATGAGCGAAGCGATTATGTCTGCATCCCTTACGGCGGCGGGGTGGAAAGGGATACCGTGCTTCTGGATGAAGACGGGCCGGTTTCCCGGACGGCAGGAGAAGACGGGATTCTGGCTTATGTGGAGAAGCTTCCGTCCTTCGGATACAAGACGTTGCAGATCGCGGGACAGGAGGCTGCCGCAGATGCCGGGGGAAAATGGGTATCGGTATGCTGTGATGCGGTGATCAGTCCCTTTTACCGGATCACCTTCAATGCCAACGGCGAAATAGAAACCTTGTATGACCGGGAAGCGGAAAGACAGGTGGACTGCGGACGTCCTATGAATGTATTTGCGGCTTTTGAGGACAAACCCCAGCGTTTTGATGCATGGGATGTGGATGTTTATTATAAAGAGAAGCCTTATGCGCCCTTTGTCCTGACCAAAAGAGAAGTGGTTTCCCAAGGAGAGACCGCGGTGATCCGTTCCTCCTGGAAGTTCAACAGGTCCGTCCTGACACAGGATATGATTGTCTATGCCGATGACAGGCGGATCGACTTTGTCACCACCGTGGACTGGAAGGAAAAACAGGTTTTCTTAAAGGCATATTTCCCTGTGGATGTCCATGCGGGCGAAGCTTCCTATGAAATCCAGTTCGGCAATATCAGGCGCCCCACTCATACCAATACGGAATGGGATTTTGCGCGCTTTGAGGTGCCGGGACACAGATGGGCGGATCTGTCCCAGGGTGATTATGGCGTGGCGATTTTAAATGACTGCAAGTATGGCTATGACGTGCATGAAAACGTGCTGGGCCTGTCCCTGTTAAAATCGGCGGTAAGGCCGGACGAGACAGCAGACCGGAAGGTGCACCATTTCACATATTCGCTCTATCCCCACAGAGGCACGGCGGAAACGGCCGATGTGACAAAGGCTGCCATAAATCTGAATATGCCGGTGCTGACACAGTGCGTGCCGGCTGACGGACAGGGGGAAAGCTTTGTACGGTCTTCTTTTGTACATACGGACTGCGGGCATATTCTTCTGGATACGGTGAAGCTGGCAGAGGACGGAAAGTCCTGTGTGGTCCGTCTCTATGAATATAAAAACTGCAGCGATGACAAGGCAGGACTGTTCTTTGACAGAAACCTGAAGCGGGTGGCGGAAACCAATCTGTGTGAAGAAGAGGAAAGGGAAATTGCTGTAAACGGGAACGGCATTGCCTTTGCCATAGGATGCTACGAAATCAAAACCTTTAAAGTGTATTTTTAAGCAGGAGCCGATATGAATATTTCACTGTCAGGATTACATTGGGAAGTAAAAGGATACTGGCCGTATGTGCCGGAAAAGGAGAAAAGCATGGAGACCGGCCAGACCCTGCATGGGGTGACGGACTGGCTTCCGGCAAAGGTTCCGGGAGGGGTGCACTATGACCTCTTCCGGGCAGGCCTTATCGAAAATCCTTATTATGGAAAAAACAGCCTGCATTGTGAATGGGCGGAAAACCGGTGGTGGATGTACCGCGCCGGTTTTCCGTCAGTTTTCAACGGCTGTGATCTGGCAAAAGAGAGAGTAAGGCTGACTTTTGAAGGAGTGGATTATGAAGCCTCCGTTTTCTTTAATGATCAGCTGTGTGCAGAGCACAAGGGCATGTATGAGCCTTTTTCCATAGATCTCACCGGAAGGATCCGGGAAGAAAATAAGCTGGTGGTTCTTTTAAAGGGAATCCCTCAGGAGATGGGGCAGATCGGTTATACCTCCAGGACGTTTACCCAGAAGAGCCGGTTTAACTATAAATGGGATTTCTCCACAAGGCTGGTGAATATCGGTATCTGGAAGGATGTCGTGCTGGAGGTTCCTGGACAGGCAGAGCTGTCGGATCTGCATCTGGATACCGGTTATTGTGAAGAAACCGGGAGGATTTATGTTTCCGGACAGGGACTGGATTACAGAGACTGCCGGAAGACACCTCTTTGGGTGAGGATCACGGCGGAAGATCCAGGGACACGCTGCAGCGGGGATGCGGAGCTTATACGAGAGCAGGGCGTTGGAACGGCGGGAAGAACAGCCGGAAAAAGGGACGGTATCAGCAGGACGGTTCCTCTTTGTGATGGGCGGTTTGATACCGTCCTTCTGGTAGAGGATCCGCTTTTATGGTATCCCAACGGCGCGGGCCCCCAGTATTTATACCGGATCCGGATAGAGCTTCTGGAGGAAAAAGACGGACGGGAAAACGTGCTGTATCGGACGGAAAGAAATACGGGCATCCGCAGCCTGAAAATGGTGCATAACGAGAAGGAGCATGAAAACGCGCTGCCCTATACCTTTGAGGTGAACGGAAGAAAGCTGTATATCAAAGGGGTAAATATGACACCCCTGGATCATATATATGGAAACGTGACAAAGGAACAATACGGCTATATGGTATCTGCCATGGTCAACGCGGGGGTGAACCTGGTGCGTGTCTGGGGCGGCGGCCTGATCGAAAAAGAGGAATTCTATGATCTCTGCGATGAAAACGGAATTCTGATCTGGCAGGAATTCATCCAGTCCAGCTCCGGCATCGACAATAAGCCGAGTGAACAGGAAGAGTTTCTGGAGCTTTTGAAGAAAACCGCAGAATGTGCGGTAAGGGAAAAAAGAAATCACGTTTCCCTGGCGGTTTACAGCGGCGGAAACGAATTGATGGAAGCGCCGGACAGGCCGTGCGGGATGGAAAATAAAAATATTGCCATGCTGGAAGAAATCGTGCGCAGGCTGGACGGGCGCAGGGCTTTTCTTCCTACTTCGGCATCCGGCCCCAGGGAATTTGTCACCTCCGAAAAAGGGGTGAGCCATGATGTTCACGGCAGCTGGCGTTATGAGGGAAATCCCGGGCATTATGTGCTGTATGGGGAGTCTGACAATCTGTTCCACAGTGAATTCGGGATGGATGCGGCAAGCTGTGAAAAGAGCCTGAAAAAGTTCCTGCCCCGGGCATCCCTCCATCCGACACCTATGTCCCAGGATCCCTGCTGGCAGCATCACGGAGAATGGTGGGGAACCTACTTCCGGGATTGCGAAATGTTCGGTTCTATAGAAAAGACGCCTGAAAACCTCGGGCTTTTCACCCGATGCAGCCAGTACATGCAGGGAGAAGGGCTGCGCTTTATCCTGGAGGCGGACAGGAGAAGAGCCTGGCAGAACAGCGGAACCATCATCTGGCAGCTCAATGAACCATGGCCCAACGCTTCCTGTACCAATCTGGTGGATTATTACGGGGAAACCAAAACAGCCTATTACCAGGTGAAGAGAGCCTATGAGGAAAGACATGTATCCCTGGATTACCGGAGCCTTACTTATAAAAAGGGAGAAAACTTCTGTCTTCCGTTTTATGTTTCCAACAGCGGGGAAGCTTTTTCGGGAAAAGTGAGGATACTGGTCAGAAACCTTTCCGGAAAAGTAATATCCGAAGACAGCCGGAGAGCTGAAATACCGGAAAACCGGAGTATACAGGCAGGAATGACAGAAGGTGCAGTACCGGAGGAAGAGTTATTTTTTGTCACTTTATATCTGGAAGAAGAGGGCAGGACTCTTTCGGAGAATACATATATGTTCGGCACCCGGGAAAAAGAAGTATTTGCCCCTCTTTTCAAGAATACAGGCAGGACGGAACTCAAATCAGAAAAATGGGAGACACGCAGAGACGGCAGACTGTGTGTAAAGGCCACGCTCATAAACATCGGAGAAAGAGCCGTGCTGGATGCGGGTATTGCCCTTTCGGGAAATCAATATTACCTGCTGGGCAGTGACAATGACAGAGTGCTGTTCCCGGGAGAAGAGAGGACTTTTTCTTTGGTTCTGATACCGAAAAAATCCGTAGGCTTTTCGGAGAGTGAAAATTATGACGGCAGCGAAGTGCCGAAGCTGACAGTACATTGGCTGTGAGAGGAGCTTTTTATGGCAACGATAGCGGACAGAAGTGATTTTACGCTGGAGCTGGAATTTACAAGAATATACAGGGAGAATGCCGCCGCCCACAGGGCGGTGCGGGAGGCCAGATGCCTGGCCTGGCAGCTGCCGCGGATCATCCTTGATATCGATGAGGATGATCTGGTGCCGGGAGGCTGCCATTATGGAGCAGTCGGTTTTTCCAGCCAGATCGGCGGATTCCTGTACTATGCACATGACAATAAGATCCGGGAAGAAATAGACAGAAACCGGGATCGTCCGGAATATTGCCGGCAGCTGGAGCAGATGAGAAGCTTCTGGCAGGAAGAGGACTGCAGGCACCGGCTGCGGCAGCGCTACAGCCCGCGGCAGCTTCTTGCCATGCCCACGGATGACTGGGAAGGGGAAAAAGCGATAACGTATCCTCTTTACCGTATCGCGGGAGGGATCCTGGATTTTCAAAAGCTGCTTTCCCTGGGGCTGCCGGGACTTAAGGCGACGGCGGAAAAAAAGTATAGTAAGGCGAGGCCCGGCAGTGAAGAAGCAGGCGTGTATGAAGGAATGCTTTTGTGTCTGGAGACACTGCACGGGATCATGGGGATTTATGAAAAGAGGGCGGCACAGAAGGCGGATTTGATCGGACAGCGGGAGGATACGCCGGAGAACCGGAGCGCTTTTTTGCGGATGAAGGCGATTCAGGAAGCCATGGCGTCCATTCAGAGCAAAAGACCGGAACATCTGCTGGAAGCGGCGGAATTGTTCTGGATGTATGTGCTGGTGTCGGAGGTTCGCAATTATGGCCGGATCGACAGCTATCTGGGCCGTTTTTATGCGGATGATATTGACAGCGGATATCTCACGCAGGAGGAAGCGGATGCCATCATACAAAAGCTGTGGGAACGGATGGGAAAACGGCGCACTATTACCGACGGCCGTATTTTTATCGGCGGCAGGGGACGGGAGCAGGAGGAAAAGGCGGACCGCCTTGCCAAAGCCTGTATCAGGGCCACAAGAAAGCTGAAAAATCCGGATCCCCAGCTTTCCCTTCGTTTTTATAAGGGAATGGATCCCGAAATCCTTCAGATGGCCTATGATGCTATTGGAGAAGGCTGCACCTATCCTGTTCTGTACAGGGATGAAACCGTGGTTCGGGATGTCTGCAGGGCCTTTGAGCTTCCGGAGGAAACGGCAGTACACTATGTACCCTACGGCTGCGGGGAATATGTGATAGACCATGCCGGGTTTGGTACGCCAAGCGGCGTGATCAACCTGATGAAGGGGCTGGAACTGTTTTTATATACTCCCGGGGTGCAGAAAGAACCGGACGCGGAATACCTGCAGGGAGAAGAGGGAGAAAAGCGTCTGACGCTGCTGCGCAGGGAAGCCGGAATTACCCGGTGGGTTGAGGAATATGAAACCTTTGAGCAGTTTTATGAAGCCTATAAAAAATGGATTTCCTTCCATATAGAGGTGATGGCGGAGCAGGAAAGGATAGAATATGATTTTGCGGGGGAAGTCTGCGGCCTGTCTTATCTTTCCATGCTTTATGATGACTGCATGGAACGGGGAAAGGGAATTTTCTCCGGCGGCATACGTTATCTGGGCGGAACGCTGGAAAGCTACGGTAATGTCAATACGGCGGACAGTCTCACAGCCATCAGGAAGCTGGTGTATGAACAGAAGCTGGTGGGATGGCGCGAGCTTTTAACGGCATTGGAGGCGGATTTTAAGGGATATGATCTGCTTCAGAAGCGGCTGAAGCGCTGTCCGAAGTTCGGCAATGATCAGGAAGAGGCGGACGGTATGCTGAAAAGTCTGCACCGGTTTGTCTGTCTGACCGCAAAGGCACAGGCAAAACGGGTGGGGCTGGACAGCTATCTGATCGTAGTGATCAATAACAGCGCGAATACTTCGCTGGGCCTTCTCACCGGCGCTGGCGCGGACGGAAGGCAGGCCTTTGTGTCCATGGCGAATGCCAACAGCCCCCAGGCGGGGGCCGATGAAAACGGGATCACGGCGGTGCTGAATTCCATGCTGCAGGCGGATACGGATATCCATGCGGGGGCCGTGCAGAACATTAAGTTTTCCAAAGAAACCTTTAATGAATCCAGAGCTGCGGCGGTGAAGGTGATGGAAAGCTATTTTGAACGCGGCGGTGCGCAGCTGATGGTCACGGTAGTGGGACGGGAGGATTTGGAAAACGCCAGGAAGCGCCCTCAGGATTATACAGGACTTCTGGTACGGGTAGGCGGTTTTTCCGCACGGTTCGTCGAACTGTCTGAAGAGGTGCAGGAGGATATTTTGAGCCGCAGCTGTTATTAAACCATTACAGGATGTATGACGGCATACGGCGGCTTTGGAGGAAGAGATGACAGGAGAAATTTTTTCCATGGAGAGGTTTTCCATCCATGACGGCCCGGGGGTACGGACCAGCATTTTTTTCAAAGGCTGTCCTCTGCACTGTATCTGGTGCCATAATCCGGAAAGTCATGAGAGAGGCCCCGTACTGCAGTATCTGGAAAAAGAGTGCGTGGGCTGCGCCGGCTGTGTATCAGCCTGTCCGTCCGGGGTACACAGCTTCATAAACGGTAAGCACAGGATGGATCGTGGGAAATGTACCGGCTGCGGACAGTGCTGTCTTGCCTGCCCGGGGGATGCCCTGCGTATCCGGGGAAAAGCCTGCACCGCAGAAGAAGTGCTGCAGGTAATCGGGAAAGACAGGCCTTATTACGGGGAAGAAGGCGGCGTGACGCTTTCCGGCGGGGAACCGCTTCTCCAGCCCGATTTTGCGGCGGAAATTCTGAGACTCTGCAAAGAGAGGGGAATCGGTACCTGTGTGGAGACTGCCGGGGACGTATCCCAAAAGGCTTTCTTAAAGGTAATCGTTGATACGGATCTGTTTCTGTATGACTACAAGCTTGATACCCAGGAACAGATGGACCGTTATACGGGCGGCAGCCTGAAAAGAATACGGGAAAACCTGGAGCTGCTGGCGGGGCATGGAAAAAAAGTAGTGCTGCGCTGTCCCATCATACCGGGGATCAATGATACCCGGGAGCATTTAAAGGCGATTGCAGAGCTGGCGGACAGGCTGTCCATAGCGGATACGGAGCTGATGCCATATCATGGATACGGGGAAGACAAATGGCGGCAGATCGGAAAGGAATACGCTCTTTCGGGGCTTCCCAATATGGAAAAGGAAACGGCAGATATCTGCAGAAGGCAGCTGGCCGGGCTGAGGGCTGGCTGTCATGAGAAAGGGAGAGAAGTTTGAAACAAAGTACGTTTCAAATATTGAATGAATGTCCGCTGAAGCGGACAGGGGGTATAAATATGAAAAAGTGGTATCGCGTGCAGGAGAACGGTGTCAATCTCGTTTTTCTTGTAACGGAAAAGGGAGAGGTTTTCTTTGTACACTGTCAAAAGAGCGGGTTTGAGGAAAAGGAAATACCGGAGGATCAGCTGGAGGGCTACCGGCTGGTACAGCTTCAGGCCGCAGGAGAGGATCAGGATGATCATCATGGGGCTAAATATACGGGGACGCTGCCCGGCTGCCGGCTCATATTTGATTCCTTCCTGGATGAAAGGAAGGAAAATGGCAGGCGGATCACCATTGCCCAAAAGGATCCTGTGACTGGCCTGCTGGTAAAAAGCTGTCTGCAGTTTACCGGGAAAGCGGCGGTGGCAGAGAGCTGGACAGTCGTGGAAAATGAAGGAAAGGAGCCTGTGGGGCTTACCTATGTATCCTCCTTTTGCCTGAACGGCCTTACCAAAGAGGTATCCCTGCCCTGGGATCAGGCCCTGTCTTTGATGGTGCCCTCCAACAGCTGGTACGGGGAATTCCAGTGGAAGCGCCATACGCTGCCCGGCCTTGGAATGTATAAGGTGTTCCATTATTCTACAAAACGCCTTTCGTATTCGGCCACAGGCACCTGGAATTCTCATGAGTATCTGCCCATGGGATATGTTTCCAATGATCCGGCAAAGGAGGGCTGGTATTTTTCAATTATTCATAACGGTTCCTGGCACTGGGAAATCGGAGACAGCAGGGATCAGCTTTATCTTCAGCTTTCCGGACCAACAGAGGCTGAAAATCACTGGTATCATGAGCTGAAGCCGCAGGAAAGCTTTGAAAGCGTCCATGCCGCGGTGGCGGTAACGGCGGAAGGGTTTGAGGATGCGGCGGCGCAGATGACGCAGTGGCGCCGGCTTATGAGGAGAAAGAATGAAGACGATGAAAAGCTCCCCGTCATTTTCAACGATTTCATGAACTGCCTTGGCGGTGATCCCAGTGAAGAAAAGGAATATCCTCTGATTGATGCGGCAGCTGAAATCGGCTGTGAGTATTATACCATTGATGCCGGCTGGTATGCGAACGGCTCCTGGTGGTCCCGGGTGGGCGAATGGGAACCGGCCGTGCAGCGCTGGCCGAACGGCCTTGAAACCGTCCTTTCTTATATCCGGGAAAAAGGGATGGTGCCCGGATTATGGCTGGAACTGGAGGTGATGGGCATTCACTGTCCGATTGCCGATAAGCTGCCGGACGACTGGTTTTTTATGCGTCATAAGAAACGCGTCATCGATCATGGCAGATACCAGCTGGATTACCGGAATCCGGAGGTCCGTGCCTTTGCGGACGACGTGATCAGAAGGCTGGTGGAGGACTACGGCGCAGGATACATCAAGATGGACTACAATATTAATGCGGGGATCGGAACGGAGTGGGATGCGGACAGTGCAGGAGATGGCCTGCTTGGCCATAACAGGGCTTACCTGGAATGGCTGGATCATATATTTGCCAAATGGCCGGAGCTGATTATCGAAAACTGCGGCAGCGGCGGCATGCGCATTAATGATGCCCTGCTTTCCAGGCACAGCATACAGTCCTCTAGTGACCAGACCGATTATACCAGGTATGCGGCCATTTCGGCGGCAGCCCCGGCGGCGGTCACACCGGAGCAAAATGCCGTCTGGTCCTACCCGCTTTTTGATGCGGATGCCGAGCAGACAGCCTTTAATATGGTGAATGCCATGACCATGCGCATCCATCAGAGCGGTCATCTGGCGAAGCTTTCAGAGGAGAATAAGGCTCTTATCAAAGAAGGGATCGACTGCTATAAGTCTTACAGGCACCTGATTTCGGAATCCTTTCCCTTCTGGCCTCTTGGGATCCCCTCCTTTGACGATTTACACCCTGCAGTTGGTTTTTATCAGGAGGAATGCGCTTTTCTGGCAGTATGGAATCTGGAAGGAGAAGAAAAGGAAACCTGCCTGCCTCTGCACGGTGCAAAGCACAGACTCGCCGGTGCAGTGCTGATATATCCCGCAGCTCTGCCATGCAGCTATATCTTTGATGAGAGGGAAAATAATCTGATCGTAAAACAACCGGCCAAAAGTGCAAGGCTGTTCCGGCTTATCTATGAGTGAGGTAAGGGGAGGTATCAATATGCCGAATGTGATCCTGATTACCACCGATCAGCAGCGCTATGACACACTGGGCTGCAATGGGAATTCTTTTATACATACCCCGAATCTGGATGAGATCGCGGCGCAGGGGGCCCGGTTTGAAAGGGCATACTGCACCAATCCCGTGTGTACGCCCTCCCGGGTGTCCATCATGACGGGACAGCTGCCCTCACACCATGGTTCCTATAATATAGGAACTGTGGCGGCCGATACCTCAGGCTTTTTGAGCAGCGTCCTGACCGATGCCGGTTACCGCACCCATCAGCTGGGAAAGGCTCATTTTTATCCCTGGGACACGGCTTCTCCGGAAACGCGCAGGCCGGACGGCATGGAGCCTTTTTATGACTTTGCAGGCTTTGAAACAGCGGAGCTTTCCGTGGGACACAGCGACTGGGGCGTAAACAGCCATTATGAAAAATGGCTGGAAGAGAAGGGAATCAGAAAAGGGCGGCATATGCCGCAGCTGCAGGTGAAGCGGCTTTTTCCAAACGACCCTTATCAGTCCGGGGACTGGGGAATGCCGGTAAATTGCCATTCAGGCGCATGGCTCGTGGACAGGGCGGAGCATTTTCTGAGAGACAGGCCGAAGGACAGGCCTTTTTACCTGAATATCGGCTTTCAGGATCCGCACCATCCCCTGGCTGTGCCTGAAGAATGGCCTAAAATCCCGGAAGATACCATACCGGATCCGGAAGGTGCTTTCGACCCTGGGCTGGCACATCTGAAGGCGCTTTCTGAAGGAAGGATAGAAGAAGCTTTCGGGGGCCGCTATGGCATTGCAGGAAACCAGGACACGGTATGGAAGGATGTACCTGTGGAAATCAGGAAAAAGGTACGCAGCTATTACTATTCCATGGTGGAGCTGTTCGACAGGCAGATAGGGGAGTTAATCGCTCTGCTGAAAAAGTACGAAGTCTTTGAGGATACGCTGCTGATGATTACCAGCGATCACGGGGATATGCTTTTTGATCACGGCCTGGGCGAAAAAGGCCCCATGGTCTTTGAAGAGGTGCTGCGGGTGCCTCTTATCATGGGGCTGCCGGGAAGAATCCGGCCTCAGACGGTCAGTGAGCCGGTATCCCTGGCAGACCTGTATCCCACGGTGCTGGATTATCTTGGCCTTTTTGCAGAAACATTCTGTGACGGCATATCTCTGCGTCCTTTGCTGGAAGGCGGTGCGATGACCAGAAAAGGCGTTCAGGCAGAGTTTATGGAGGAAAAGGATGCCATCCGTTACCGTTGTTTTATGACAAAGGAATGGAAGCTGGCGGAATATCCGGGAGAAAGCTTCGGGGAATTGTATCATCTCACGGAGGATCCCAAAGAGCAGCATAACCTATGGGCAGAGCCGGAATACCTGATGATAAAATATGAGCTGCTGCGGCAGTATCTTCAGGAAATACAGCGGCAGGAGCCTGCGGCACAGCGGCCCTGCCGTTGCTGAGAAAAATGGCAGAAGGCCGGTGAATTTTTTGCAGGAAAAGGAGTAAGCAAAGATGGGGACAGACAGAAAAAAGTATTACATGGTCGGCTATACGCATATCGATCCCGTATGGCTGTGGAACAGGGCGGAAGGGATGCAGGAGGTGAAATCCTCCTTTGCCTCCGCACTGGATCGGCTGGAAGAATTCCCGGATTTTAAGTTTATACACACGAGCATTTCCTATCTGGCGTGGCTGAAGGAGAACTGTCCGCAGCAGTACGCCCGTATCCATAAATATGTGGAGGAAGGCCGCTGGGAAATTGCGGGCGGCATGTGGGTGGAGCCTGACTGCGACCTCCCGTCCGGAGAAGCGCTGATCCGCCATTTTTTATATGGCACGGCATTCGTAAGGGAAGAATTCCAAAAAGAAGTGACGGTGGGATTTAACCCGGACAGCTTTGGGCACGGCGCCAATCTGCCCGCTATTTTACAGGGCTGCGGCATCCGGTATTATGCGCTTTCCAGGCCGGGTAAGGGCAATGTCAGCCTGCCGCCTGTTTTTCTGTGGAAGGCAAACGACGGCAGCAGTGTGGTTTCCGAGAGAACCGGAGGAGAATATATGGCATGGACCAGGCCTGCCGTGGAATTTAACCTTAAGGAGAGCCGGGAGGCGCTGGAGGAGATCGATTATGATAAGATGGCTGTCTTCTACGGCGTGGGAAACCATGGCGGAGGCCCTACCATCGATAATATCCGTACCATTTATGAAATGCGCCAGGAATATGGGAAAGAGGAACTGGATTTTTCCACGCTGGAGGCCTTTTTTGAGAAGGTTGAGCCGGAACGCCTTCCTGAGGTGACGGGGGAGCTGGGCCGTATTTTCTATGGCTGCTACAGCTCCGACAGGGGTATCAAGCAGGCAAACCGCAGGGCGGAATGGACGCTTCTGAAGGCAGAGGCTGTAGCGGCTATGGCGGCCGGCATGGGATTATCCTCATACCAATACCCGGCGCATAAGCTGGAAGAGGCCTGGAAGGAAGCTTTGTTCAACCAGTTTCATGATGTTCTGGCCGGAACCAGCATAGAAACGGCAAGGGATCAGGCCTGCAGAGAGTTTTCCGCCGCGATCTCCGCGGGGGAACGTCTGATTCATGACGGCGTCCAGGCCATTGCCAATGCCCTTGATACCAGAGGGGACGGCTTTCCGCTGGTGCTTGTCAACCCCACGGGAAATGATTTCTCAGGCGTCTTTTCAGCCGATGTATATGTGCCGAGGGCGCAGAAAAAACCGCTGCGCCTGCGGGATGTAAAGGGAGAGGAAATTTTATACTGCGAGACCGATTATCATAATACAGCCCCGGAGAGCAGGAAGGGGATTTTGTTTGAGGCTCAGATTCCCGCCTTCGGCTATGCCGTTTACCGGGTGATTGGGGAGGGGCCGAATACGGAAAATACCCTGCCTGCCATCCGGGCATCCGAAACCTGCCTGGATAACGGAATCGTCCGCATGGAACTGGACGAAAAAACGGGATGTCCTTCCCTCATAAAAAAAGGAGGGAAACAGCTTCTGGCAGCGCCCTGCCGGGTACAGGTATGTTATGATGACAGAGGCGCCTGGGGAGAGACGGTTTATGAGGAAAAGACGGTCGGCGCCTTTGAACGGGTCAGAAGCTATGTGGTGGAGGCGAATGCCATGCGCGCCGTATTGCGGGTGCTTCTTGCATTTGAACACTCGGAGATGCGGATTGATTATATTCTGGAAAAAGGGAGCGATATCCTGAAAATGGATGTCCGCCTTCATAATATGGAGAGGCACAGACAGATTGATTTCTGCATGCCTGTGAAGGCAGAACAGCCGTCTGTCCTGACGGAGACGGCATTCCTTGCGGAAGAAAAGATTGATTGTGAAGACACAAATACGGAGCATTACCAGCACCGCTTTGCGGATGTGTCGGGAGCGGACGGAAGCGGAATTGCCATTATAAATGACAGCATCTATGCCTGCAGGCAGGTTAAAAACGAATACCGTCTGATTTTATCCCGAAGCAGCGTTTACGCGCGGGGAAAGGGCGGGCCTCTGGCTGAGGATATGGGAACCGCTTTTATGGATCAGGGAACCTGGGATTATGAGCTGCGGCTGATTCCCCATACAAAGAAAATACAGAAGCAGAGGCTGTTCACGGAGGCGGATTTTTTACATATGCCGCCGGAATATCTGGGGGACAGCAATCATACAGGAGAAAGATGGCTGCGGACCGGCTCCCTGCTTCAGATAGAAAAAGAAAATGCGGCGGTATCCTGCTTAAAGAATGGATTCCGGGATCCCGGATCGCTGGTACTGCGTATATTTGAAACGGAAGGAAAGGGCGGCAGCTGCAGAATATGCGGTATGGGAAATCAGGCGGAGATGGCCCTTGCCCCCTGGCAGATCAAAACACTCACACTGACGAAAGAAGGCCTGATAGAATGCGATATGCTGGAACGGCCGGCAGGGGGGCAGGAGACATAAAATGGAAACGGAGCAGCAGCTTTTTACAGGCCGGGCGCTCAGGGCGCTGATCATTCCTCTGGTGTTGGAACAGATTCTGGGACTGACCGTGGGGATGGCGGACTCCATCATGGTATCCAGCGCGGGAGAGGCGGCGGTTTCGGGCGTATCACTGGTGGACTCCATCAACATTCTGCTGGTCAATACTTTTATCTCCTTGTCGACGGGAGGGGCGGTAGTGGCTGCCCACCGTCTGGGAGAAAAGAAAAAAGAAGCCGCACAGAAGACGGCGGATCAGCTGTTATTATGTGTCACGGGGATTGCGCTTCTCATAACCGTATTTGCTGTGGCGGCAAACCGTTTTCTCCTTTCCGCCATTTTCGGGAAAGTGGATGAGGAGGTCATGAGGAATGCCGAAATCTATTTTTATCTGATCGCTTTATCCTTCCCTTTTATGGGTATCTATAATGCCAGCGCGGCTTTGAGCAGAGCCATGGGAGATTCCAAAATTACGATGCTTATTTCCGTTTTCATGAATGTGGTAAACATCGTGGGAAATGCGGTATTGATCCTTGTGTTCCATTTGGGAGTATACGGAGTGGCGCTTTCCACACTGTTTTCCCGCATTCTGGGCGCCCTGATCCTGTTCGGCATCATGCGCCGGGAAGAACGGGAACTGCATTACAGCCGGCGGATTACATTTGCATTCGATAAGGATATCATTAAAAATATTATGCGGATCGGCATTCCTACCGGCCTGGACAACTGCATTTTCCAGGTGGGAAAGATTCTTGTCCAGAGCCTTATCGCAGGGCTTGGAACAGTGGCGATTGCCGCTAACGCCATTGCGGGAGTGGTGGCGGGCGTGGCCGTCATTCCGGCTTCCGCCATGGGAATTGCCATGATAACAGTGGTGGGCCAGGCCGTCGGCGCAGGGGCCGCAGGCCAGGCAAAGCATTATGTGAAAAAAATGATGGGATATTCCTATCTGTTTATGGCAGTGCTAAATATTGCGATTATTTTCGGAGCAGGGCGGATCGCGGGCCTGTATCAGGTCTCCGGGGAAACGATTGCGCTGGCGGAAAAGGTTATTATTTTCCATTCCGTATGCGCCATGCTTTTGTGGCCCACCGGCTTCACCCTGCCCAACGCACTGCGTGCCGCCATGGACGCCAATTTCACCATGATTGTATCGATAGCCTCCATGTGGACATTCCGCATAGGCTGCAGTTATTTGTTTACCGTGTGTTTTCATATGGGATTGATGGGAATCTGGGCCGCCATGGGTGTGGACTGGGTTTTCCGGTCAGCCTGTTTTGTATGGAGGACCCTCAGCGGGAAGTGGCTGAGGTGAAGCAGAAGGAATAGGGCAGGATAGCTATTGCAGCTATCCTGCTTTTTTAGAATGCTAAAAATTTGAACTAATACAACAAATTTCTGTAGTTGTTTGCTTTGACGGTAATGCTATACTCTTAATAATAAAGAACCGGCTCTTTATAGCAACTATTTTTATGGGGAGAAAAAGGAGGTATTCCTATGAGTTTGAAAAGAATCATGGTACTATTTACAGCCTCGTGCCTGATATTGGGCAGTCTGGCAGGCTGCGGATCGGCTGCGGCTGAGACTTCAGGGGAGGATAAAGGGGCGGCAGCCCAGGAAAGCACGGCGGAAATAAACCAGACCTCAAATCTGAACCCGGAAGGTTTTCCCATTGTGAATGAACCTATTACGCTTGAAGTATTCGGACAACAGGGGCCGGTACAGGGAAAATGGGATGAGATGGATTTATGGATTGAATACCAGAAAATGACGAACATTAATCTGGATTTTACCAATGTACTTACGGCGGAAGGGTTTGATGAAAAGAAAAACCTGATGTGGGCCAGCAACGACTATCCTGATATTTTTGTACGTGCCCAGCTTAATAATTCCGAGTTGGTGAAATACGGAAGTATTGGTGTATTGGAACCGCTGGAGGATTTGATCGATCAATATGCCCCTAATTTTAAGGCCTTAATGGAAAAATATCCGGCAATAGCAGCACGTATAACCGCTCCGGACGGACATATCTATTCTCTGCCGGCAGTATTGGAGGTGGATGGCGCCAGAACAACGAAATATTGGCTGAATAAACGGCTTCTGGATGAAGTGGGAAAAGATGTGCCTGAGACTCTGGATGAGTTCGAGGATATGCTGAAGGCCTTCAAGGGAAAGGATATTAATCAAAACGGCGAGGCGGACGACTATCCTATGGGCGTTTCGGACGGACAGTCACTCATTAAGGATTTCGCCGGTGTATGGGGACATGCCCTTCAGTTTGGGGATCAGTACCTGGAGGTAAATGACGGAAAGGTAGAGACTTTTTTAACGGATGATTCCTTTAAGGATGAGCTGCAGTGGCTGAATAAAATTTATGAAGAGGGATTGGTGGATCCTGAAATCTTCACACAGGAATATGCCAAATTTGCGGCAAAGATGGCCGGCCATAACATGGGCTTCTTCTTTAATCTGGCGGATGATCCCTTTGATTCCACCGACTATATCGGTATTGCACCCTTTAAAGGGAAGGCTGACAGGCAGTATTGTATTTCCGCCCCCATTGCAAGAGACAACGGATGCTTTGCAATCAGTTCGGAATGTGAATATAAGGAAGCAGCCATGCGCTGGATTGATTACTTTTACAGTGATGAAGGCTCCTATCTGATGCGCTACGGTGTGGAGGGGAAAACATGGACCCGTAATGCGGAAGGAAAGCCTGAATATATGGATAATATCCTGAACAATCCGGACGGCGCGACCTCTGTCATCGGAAAAATCACAATATGGCCGGGCGGGGGCGCTCCTCAATATATGACTGAGGACAACTGTATCGCAACGGTATCGGAAACGACGATGGAGGCTCAGAAAGCGCTGGATCCATATGTCCCGGAAAACATTTATGCAGCCCCCATGTTCAGCCAGGAAGTAAATGAACGGCTGGTGGTGCTGGAAACGGATTTGAATAATTATCTGAAAGAAGCGACTGCAAAATTCATCATCGGCGAGCTCCCTTTTGAGGAATGGGATACCTATGTGGAGACACTGAATAAAATCGGACTTGAGGAGTGGGTTTCCATTTACCAGGATGCATTTGACCTGCTGAATAAATAAGCTTAGCTGCCGGGCAGAATTTTTTTGTCCGGCAGGAGAGGAGAAAAAAATGAAAAAGCCAAACCTGATTTATATTTTTGCGGATCAGCTGCGCTTTAACAGCGTGGGATATAATGGGGATACCAATGCGGAAACGCCTAATATAGACGCTTTCTGCAAAGAAAGCACGAATTTATGCCAGGCAGTATCCGGACATCCTGTATGCGCGCCCTACAGGGCCTCCCTGTTTACAGGAAAATACACGACGAGCACCGGAATGGTCATCAATGAGATCAGAATGAATACCAATCACCATACCTTTGCGGATGTGCTGAATGAGAACGGTTATGAAACGGCCTATATTGGGAAATGGCATATGTATGCGAATGAATGGGGCAATCATTATGATCCTAAAAATTCATATATACCGGAGGGACGGGATCGGCTGGGCTTCAATGACTATTTCGCGGCCTATAATTTCCGTCATGAATATGCGGTGGGAACAGCTTATTATCATCTGAACAGCCCGGAAAAGATTTATTACGATAAATACGAGCCGGATGCCCAGACAGACATGGCGATAGAACAATTACACCGTCTGTCGGAAAAAGACACCCCCTTTGCGCTTTTTCTCTCTGTGGGAACTCCGCATGATCCCTGGGTAAAGGAGAATGTCCCTCCGCAGTATTATGAAAAATTCAAAGATAAACAGTTCTCACTTCCTCCGAATTATCTGCCTGAAAATGACCCTTACGCAGATGCATGGGCAAAGCTGAGTGAAGAAGAACGGACGGAACTTACGGAATGGATGCGGGTATATTATGCCATGGCGGCAAACCTGGATGATAATTTCGGAAGGCTCATGGAAGCTGTTAAGAAAATGGGGCTGAATAAAAACAGCATTATTGTTTTTACAACGGATCATGGGGAACTATTCGGTGCTCACGGAAGACGGGCCAAGAATATTTTTTATGAAGAAGCGGTCAGGGTGCCTTTTCTTATCAAGTGGGACGGATATCTGGAAGCAGGGGCAAAGAGAGATTTTGTCCTTAACACGGTGGATATCATGCCCAGCTTATTAAGTATGATGGGGCTGCCGGTTCCCGAAGAAGTGGAGGGGACAGATTTGAGCCGCTGTATGGAAGGAAAAGAGGACACACAGGAAGGCGCCCTCATGATGTGCACCGGCCCTACCGCAGATTTTGAAGACGGGCATGAATGGCGGGCATATCGGGATAAAAGATATACCTTTGCGGTTTATAAGGCGGACGGAAAGAAGCTGCTTTTTGATAACCTTGAGGATCCTTACCAGATGAATAACCTGGCGGAAGATCCTGCATACAGCCAAATCGCAGAACAGATGGAACGCAGAATGCGTGAAAAAATGGCCGCGATCAAGGATACTTTTGAAAACACAAGCTATTACAAAGAGAACTGGATAGAGGACAGGCTGATTATGCGTACCGCTACGGTGAACTGTAGGGAATAAGAAATAATCAGCCTGAGGGAGCACAGATCCTCTTACTGTTCATATCCTGGGTCGGAGTATGGCCGGTCTTTTCCTTATAGGTACGCAGAAAATAGTTATAGCTGTGAAAACCGGCCTGTTCCGCAATGGTTTTCAGATCCAGGTTCGAATGGCAGATTAACTGTCTGGCCTTGTCCACCCGGTAGGAAACCATGTAGTCAATAAAGGAAGTACCGACTTCTTTGCTGAAAAGCCTGGAAAGATGCGTGGGCGATATATGCAGCCGGTCGGCCAGCGAGCTTAAGGATATATCTTCCTTATAATTTTGATGAATATAAAGGATCGCATTCTGTATATGAAAGGAATAATGGCTGATGCCATATTCCGGATTGTGCTCCACGATTTTTACAAAATAGTCGCTGAGAAGCCGGAAAACAGCATCCTGGCTCATGGCGGAAAAGTTCATGTTCCTAAACTCAGCGTCCGTATCTTTTAAAAACTCCAGGCCTTTCTCCTTTTGAAAGCGTATGCCAAGCTGCAGGAGCTGGAAAATAATCTGCTGGGACAGGCAGCCGGACGCGGAGGTATAGCGGGAAAAGATGTCCTGAAGCAATGTTTTTATTTTTATAATGTCCATCTCTGCCAGGGCGTCCATCAGTACTTTTTCATCCTGGATGTCCAGGGAATTGCTGACTTCGGGCAGGGCGGCAGAGCGGGGAGAGGCTCCGGAAAAAGGCTGTTGTTCCAGGCGGCGGGCCGTGAGGCCGAAAACGCCGGGCAGTCCCGCAATATCCGTGAAAATATCGCTCGCCTGGTACATGGCGGAAAGGCCGAATACTTTTTGTATATTCGAAACAACAAGGCGCATGGCGCCGGAAACACGGGACAGAATTTCACTCGTGCTGGATTCATTATAATGGAACAGGATAACAAATTGTCCGTATTCCATGTAGGTAATAAGTCCATTATGTAAGGACGCAAAAATATTGGTGGCTAAGGTCATGATGGATTCGATCAGTTTTTCTCGGTCCATGTCAGGGGAAAAATGTGTGATCAGTATAAAATTGGTGATCTGCAGTACGGACAGGCAGAAGCTGCGGCTGGAAAAATCCTCCTGGGTTTTCATATGCCGGTGCTCTTCCTGATTGGTTATCCCGTTTTTCAGGAGGGACTGCAGGTATTTCTGCTTGGCGACGGTGGTAAAATAAGATAAATGGGATATGGACATTCCCTCTTTTTCCAGCTGGCTTTTCATTTCCTGAAGTTTGTTAAGAAGGATCCCGGCGGTAAGCTGATGCTTCAGCAGATAGTCAAAAGCGCCGTAGCGCATGGCATCCCGGACGAAATCATAAGTATCATAGTTGCTGAGAATAAGGATTTTTGTTTTGCTGTGCTGCTCCTGAAGCTGCTTTGTGACCTCAACCCCGTTTTTATCCGGCATGTCGATGTCAAGGATCAGGATATCCGGTTTGAATTTATCAACCAGCTTCAGACAGTCTGCGCCGCCCAGTGCCTGGCCCACTATTTCATAACCGTTTGCATTCCAGTCAAACAGGCCTGAAAGGCGGTTTAAGGATAAGATATCGTCATCAGCTAACAGGATTTGAATCATTTGTATCGCCTCCTTCCATGGCAGGAAATGTGATATGTACGGTGGTGCCGCAGTCCGGCGCGCTCATTATGGTAAAGTCCGCATCATCCCCGTATTGGAGATGAAGGCGTTCAATGATGTTTTTTATTCCGACACGGAGAAAAGTAGTTTTATTTTTGGTTTCTTCATGCATGATTTTCTGGACATTTGCTTCATCCATACCGTTACCGTTATCGGAGACATCAATGAAAAGGAGACCGTCCTGACGGCGTATCCTGATACAGAGCAAACCATCCTCCATTCGGTTGGAGAAGCCATGGATAATGGCATTTTCCACGATCGGCTGAAGGAGCAGCTTGAGGATCAGACAGCCGCGGGCTTCCTCGTCGATTTGAAAGTCCGTCTCGATATTACACAGAAGATTATATTTCTTTAAAGTAATAAAAGCCTGCAGATAATCGATTTCCTGTGTGATGGTGATCAGTTCTCCCTGATTGGACAGGGAGCGCAGGAGGAAAGCGAAGGAGGACGAAACCTCCCGTATATTCTTGACGTTCTGTACCTCTGCAAGATAAGTGATCGTATTTAAGGTGTTATAAATCATGTGAGGATTAATCTGGGTCTGCAGGGAATTGAATTCGAGAATTCTCTTATTCCGTTCATTCTCCCTGATCTGGGAAAGAAGCTTCCGGATACGGTGGGACATGGAAATGACGCCGTCCGTCAGCTGGCCCACCTCGTCAAGAGAACGGACAGGCAGAGATATTTCCCTGTCCGCCTGGCTGCCGAACCGGGAAACGGCGGTGTTCAGTTCTTTGATGTCCCTGGTAAAAAACCAGGTGAGGATAAAGATACCGATGATCGTGGATGCGATAATGAGACAAAATCCCACAACATACCCGGTTATTACATCGGTAGATTCCTGAAAGACAGACACAGCGGTAACTAACGCAGTGACCGACAGGTGGCTTTGTTCCATCAAGGTCTGCTGCATCAGATAATTGGTATTATCAAGCGTGATAGAAGAGGCATTGTCTTCCAGCGCAGTATGGAGGGCCTCCGGTACGGCGGCATCGGCTGTCTGTACGGAAGAATAAATAATTGTACTGTTGTCTTTTAAAACATACATTTGCGTTGCCCCGCTGTCGAAGGGGCTGAGAAGCTGGTCCAGGTAGCTGATGGGAAGTTCCACCAGTATGGTTCCCAAAAAGGTTCCCTTCTGAAAAACGGATCGTCCGAAGGAGATCAGGGCGTTATCATCAAATCGGTTCAGGTTCCGGTTGAAAATGACTGACTGTCCGTTGCCTTCCCTTATATATTCAAAAATAGGGGAGTCAACAGTAAGCATTGTATTGTAGGCGGCGCCGGACTGATACAGCTTATTGTCCGCACTTAAAACGGTGATGCTGTATTTACAGTCGGAATTCGAGGTGAGCAGGCTTAAAAGGCTGTTCATGGATTTATAACCGGAAAACCATTCATAGGACGGGATGGCGGCAGGATCACATAAAATATCGGTGACATGGTAATCCATAATCAGGGATGTGGTAATTCGGTCCATATCGGAAAAGATACGATCGAATTCGGAACTGACAAACCGTATTTTCTCATTTATGGAGTCCTGTTCCTTATCTCGCAGTACCATATGCAGCCGGTTAATAAATAACTGGGTCAGGATCATCAGGGGGATGATCAGCAGTATGAGGAAGGTGAAGAGGAACTTCAGGCTAATGGAGCTGCGTATTTTCTGATATAGAGACGAACATATTTTTTTCATGGAAATCTCCGAAGGCAATAGCCTTTATCAATAATCAGTATAGTAGAATTTCTTTTATTATAAACATTGCATTACAGCGAGGTCAAGGCCTATTCCTGTGTTGACGGAGTAAGGATAATTATGAATATGAGGTGATAAATAGTGGATAAAACGAATACAAAAATTGGAAATAAAAACAAAGTCGGGAAGATAATCCGCAGCAAATGGCAGCTGCTTCTCATGTTTGCATTGCCTTTCGCCTGGTATATTATTTTTTGTTATGTTCCCATGTACGGCATCCAGCTGGGATTTCGGGATTATAACCCCAGGCTGGGGTATCTGGGAAGCCCTTTTGTCGGGCTTCGGTGGTTCAAACAGTTTTTTTCCTCCTATTATTGGAAGGACATTATATGGAACACGTTATCTATCAGCTTATATTCCATTATAATTGGTTTCCCTGTGCCGATTATTTTGGCGGTTATCATTAATGAACTGCCGGGAAACCGGTTTAAGAAGGTACTGCAGAATATAACATATATACCGCATTTTATATCAGTCGTGGTGCTTTGCGGCATGCTGTATCTGTTTTTATCCCCTCAATATGGTATTGTGAATACGTTCCTGGGCCTGTTTGGCGTGAAGCCCATAGGCTTCCTGGAATCTTCTAGATATTTCAGGGGAATATATGTCTTTTCGGAAGTGTGGCAGGAAAGCGGCTGGAGCTCCATTATCTACATAGCGGCGCTTGCAGGAATTGATCCCACTCTTTATGAGGCGGCTAAAATAGACGGCGCAGGAAGATTTAAAAGGATTATCCATGTTTCCCTTCCTGGCATAACACCGACTATAGTTACCCTGCTCATTCTGAAGATGGGGCAGATCATGAGCATCGGATTTGAAAAGGCGTACCTGCTCCAAAATGATCTGAACTTGAAATCCAGTGAAATTATTTCCACATTGGTATATAAACAGGGAATACTGCAGGGAAATATCGGATATGCAACGGCGGTGGGACTGATGAATTCCTGTCTGAATCTGCTGCTGATCATTGCGGCCAATAAGTTCTGTGAAAAGTTTTTTGAAACCAGTCTATGGTGAGGGAGGGGAAAAATATGTGGCGGAAAAAAAGCAATGGCGACAAGATATTTGATATTATGCTGATAATTATCAGTATTGCGATAATTATAGTGATCGCTTATCCTTTATACTTTGTAATTATAGCATCATTCAGCAAACCGGAGGCGGTATTGGGAGGAAAGCTCCGTTTTTTACCTGTTGGCTTTAATGTGGAATCCTATAAGATGGTGCTTTCTGAAAGGAAGGTATGGATTGGATACCGCAACACGCTGCTTTACACCGTTTTGGGAACGAGCATTAACCTTCTGCTCACCATTCTGGCAGCCTATGCATTGTCCCGAAAGGATATGCCGTGGAGAACACCGCTTACGTTTATTATTTCCTTTACCATGCTTTTCGGCGGCGGTATGATACCCGTTTATATGGTGGTCAAAAATCTGGGGCTGACGGATACGATTTGGGCTATGGTGATTCCTAACGCGATAGCCACCTATAATCTGCTGGTTATGAAAAACTATTTTCAGAGCAGTATACCGGAGGAACTGCAGGAGGCGGCGGCTATCGACGGATGCAGCCATTTTAAGACTCTGACAAAGGTGGTGCTGCCTTTATCGGCCCCAATCATAGCTGTTATCATATTGTTCTATGCGGTGGGACATTGGAATGCCTTCTTTAATGCGGTATTATATCTGAGAAATCAGGAATTGAACCCGCTGCAGATAATTTTGAGGGATATTCTGCTGCAGAACAGCCTGGAGGCCGTAGGAGGGGATATGAGCGGAATGTATGAAAAGGTGATGCAGGGGGAAACAATGAAGTATGCGCTGATTATTGTGGCAAGCGCTCCCGTTATTGCCATGTATCCGTTTGTACAGAAATATTTTGTAAAGGGGATTATGGTCGGGGCGATTAAAGGGTGAATACCTGAAAAAAGGATTTAAGATTATATAAGGAATTACAGCGGAAAACTGTCGGCAGAAGCATCTGCCGGCAGTAAAAATCTGTATTTAAGATGAAAGATCCGACAAAGGAAAGTATAGAATCAGTCAGAAGTCACGCGGTTTTTCCCGGCCTTTTTCCCCTGATACATACAATGATCCGCACGTTCCAGAATAGAGGCCGGCGTATCATCATTCCTTATCAGGGCGATTCCGACGGATACGGAGATATGCAGAGCGGTATCTTCATGGGCAACCTCTGTGTTCAGGACCATCTGCCGGAATTTTTCGGCGATGATGGGGGCATCATAATCATTGACAACGGAATAGATCCCTACAAATTCTTCTCCTCCCCACCGACCGATCAAATCATTACGGTTCATATTTTTCTTTATGCTGGAAGCGATGTTTACCAGCACTCTGTCGCCTGTATCATGGCCATACTCATTATTGAAATGACTGAAATCATCAATATCCGCAAAAAGTACCGCAAATAAACGGCCAAACCGTTTATATTCGTTTAATTTGTAATTTAAAAAGCTTTCCAGGTAACGGCGGTTCGGAAGCTGGGTGAGGGCATCATGCATGGCGATGCCGGAAAGATGTTCTACCAGATTATCTTCATAGACTGTAGGGGAATTCTGAGTAAAGATTTCAATGGCTCCCACGATTTCCCCGTTCTTTTTCATTGGGGAGATATTAACTAATATGGGGATACGGTAACCATCCTTATGCCGTACAAAAACGCGGGCCTGACGCTGTTTTCCGTCTATAATGGTAGCGAACAGCGGACAGCCGATAACGCACAGCGGCCTGCCATCCTCATCGATATGATTAAGTATGTTATCCTGACATTGCCTACCCATGATTTCATCGGCACTGTAGCCGGTGATCCGTTCCGCTGCCTTATTCCAGAAAAGGATTCTCCGGTCAAGGTCGACGAAATAGACTCCGTCATTCAGGTTATTTATAATAGTAAGGTACAATTCATCCATTTCAAATTCCATTTTATCTGCTCCTGTATCCTGTATAGTTTTATGAAAGGTAAAGATTCATTCGTACATATAAATTCGGCTGAAAACGTATAAAAGATAAGGTGCAAAATGGAAATTTTTTTCCAGCAGGAACGATTATCCTCTCAAAGCATCAATTTCCGAAATATCTTTTTCCAGCCGGCGTTCCTTTGCAACAGATACAGCCGGTGAAAGGGGCGGACGGGAATCCCCCGGACAGGCGAACTGCCGGCTGAATTCCAGATTGGCCTGTATCAGGTTATATTCCAGAAGAAACTGCAGGGTCTGGGTCAGGCATTCCGTTTGTTTGCAGTTTACATCACAGAGGTCTTTCAGTGAGTGGGAGAGGTTGAGAATATCAAGGGAAGTAATAGCCATGGCCTGCTCCTGTATTTTTCCATTTATATATTGTATTGGTGTGAAAAGAATTATGTGCATGGAAAGTGTTACCGTTCACTCCCAGCTGCCCCTCCTGCACGCTGTCCCCTTGTCCTTTGGCTGTCCGCCTGCCTGCCGTGTCCTGTATTTATCCGGCGGCGTACCATATGGAGCGTCAGCTGCA